>RRZT010200757.1_pt1 | contig 17320 bp, 15 predicted proteins | sample 2165551 | NCBI WGS metagenome assembly RRZT01 (sample SAMN10456910, study PRJNA506462) | wastewater metagenome | biome: wastewater; feature: sludge; material: wastewater sludge; isolation source: wastewater sludge with Escherichia coli K12::gfp cells carrying plasmid... | place: USA: Moscow, Idaho...
TCAATCATCATTGATCCACGCATCAGGTTACCCATTAAGCTACCAACGGTAGAGAAATTACTCAGGGAAACCAGTGAGCCGTAATCAACATACTGATAAGGTTTCAGTTCACCACCATTGATCTGTGCCAGAATATTCTTCATGCACTGTGTTGCCATCTGGTGTGCAGACTGGGCACGAGGCGGAACCAGTTTGCCATCTTCCATCGCACAGGCAGCACAGTCACCGATCGCGTAGATATGATCATCAACTGTCGTCTGCAAAGTACCTTTCACAACCAACTGGTTGGCGCGGTTCGTTTCCAGACCACCGATTTCTTTCATGAAATCAGGTGCTTTCACACCGGCAGCCCATACCATCAGGTCAGCTTCAATCAGCTCACCGTCTTTAGTCATCAGGCCTTTATCCGTCGCTTCGCTGACAAAAGTTGCGGTACGGATATCCACACCCAGCTCTGTCAGTTCATGATGAGCAGCAGCAGAAATACGCTCCGGCAAAGCAGGCAGAATACGAGGACCAGCTTCAACAACGGTCACATTCAGGCTACGGCGGGACAGGTTTTTATAACCATATGCCGTCAGCTCTTCTACTGCATTATATAATTCGGCAGAAAGTTCGATGCCGGTTGCACCAGCACCTACGATAGCAATCTTGATGCTACCTTCCTGAGGAATATCAGTATTGCTGGTGGTACGGGAACCCGCAAAACGCAGGAATTTATCCATCAGAATATTATGGAAGCGGAACGCCTGATCCGGGCTATCCAGGAAAATACAATTATCACGAACACCCGGCGTATTGAAATCATTAGAAACAGAACCCAGTGCGATCACCAGATAGTCATATTCGATTTCACGTTCACCTAAAACTTCTTCGCCCTTCTCACCATAAATAGGTGCCAGAACAACACGTTTTTCCTGACGTTTGATATCGGTCAATGTGCCTAACTGGAATTCAAATGCATTGTGGCGTGCCTGAGATTGATAGCTCAATGCATCAACCCCTGCATCCAGCGAGCCGGCAGCTACTTCGTGCAGTAATGGTTTCCATAAATGGGTACGGTTACGATCAACCAGCGTGATCTGAGCCTTACCATTTTTACCCAATTTACGCCCCATACGAGTGGCCAACTCCAGGCCACCGGCTCCACCGCCAATAATGACAATTTTGGTCATACCAGAAATACCTTTTTCATTACTTATGTTAAGGATGCGTTATACGTCCTCAAAAATCACTTGCTTAAGCCTGCATCTTTAAATGCTTTGATTTGTTGCAAGTGAGCTGACAGATCCTTGAATTTATGGGTTTGTTTCTCATCCCATATAATGTCGTAATAATCTTTCAATGTATCTGCAATGCATCTATTATCCATGACTTCATCGTTAACAGAAAGGATACAAATGCACTTTCCTGCATTTTTTTTACGGAATTCAGTTACACATTTAGATGCAATATCTGTGTATTCCTCCGGTCTTTCAATCCTGCCCTGCATATTCTTTTCAGGGGAAAGATTAGGATTAATCAGTACTTGCCGGATACCACATAAAAAACCAATACGCTCACTCCAGTAACCCCCAAGACCCACGCCACAAATCAGCGGAGCCGGATCATCAGATGTCGTGATATGACGATGTACTTCTTTCAATAAATCACTCATATCCTGACGAGGATGGATAGTGCTGTAACTCACCAGGCGGACATCAGGATCGATAAAGCGAAGTTGCATTATTTTTTCAAAATTGCCAGGGCTGGTGGCGTCAAAGCCGTGCAGATAAATAATCATGATGGATCCCTCAATCAACAACCTTGTCAGGGATCCACCATAGCAGGTCTTACGCTAAGCGGTCACTGCCAAGCCTCGAAAGGCTGCTTAAGATCAAAATATGATGTTAATTAACAAACTCTTCGGTAAAAATCTGCACTCTGTTCTGCGTGTTTTTCCAGCGGGATGTCGACGTTAAACGAGACCAGTCACCATTATTTGTGCTGAGTAATGATTCTGCCCGGCTTGCCGGCGGATTTTGCAACCCATCCAGAATAGCCACTGCACCAGCTCTGTTATTACAGGCCAGCAGCATGTCACAACCGGCATTGAGGGCAGCCTGTGCGCGTTCAGGATAACCGCCGGCAACAGCTGCACCTTCCATGGTCAGATCATCACTGAAGATAACGCCATTGAAACCATATTTTCCCCGTAACACTTCCTGTAACCAGAAGCGCGAGAAACCGGCCGGTTGATCATCCAATTCGGTATAAATAACGTGTGCCGGCATGATGGCATCCAATTTCCCGGCAGGAATTAACTTCCGGAAAGGCACCAGATCAGTTGCTTCAATTTCTTCCCAGGAACGATTGTCGCGTGGGCTTTCCAAATGTGAATCCGCTCTGACACTGCCATGACCAGGAAAATGTTTACCTGTCGCCTTCATGCCTGCCTGGTGCATACCATCAATAAAAGCAGAAGCAAGCTGGATAACCTGCTCCGGATCGCTACTGAAACTACGATCACCAATCACATTGCTGCCCCGCTCTAAATCCAGCACAGGCGCAAAACTCAGATCAATATCATGTGCAAGCAATTCAGCGGCCATCAGCCAACCGCACTCTGTCGCTAAGTCTGCAGCCTGATTCCCTGCCTTATGTAATACTCCCATAGGTGGAATCCGGGAAAAACCATTCCGGAAACGTTGAACCCGTCCGCCTTCATGATCAACTGCAATCAGCAATGGCTTATTTGCTGCCTGACGGATCGTCTTTACCAACGCGGATAATTGTGACCGGTCATGATAATTACGGCCGAATAAGATCACCCCACCCACAGTCGGATGTCTCAGTATTTCCCGTTCTTCTGCGTCCAGTTCACAACCCTGAACATCTAACATCAAAGGACCCATTACATCCCCGCTTATAATTAAGACATGATTTCTTGTGACTATTCTATATATAGGCAGACAGGAAGTGTTACCATTTGCTGCATCAGAATGATTTACTTCTGATGATGTTTTCTTTAGTTTTCATATGCGTAATGATTATTGAATTTATACAAGGAGAGTAAGCCATGGCCACACTGGATGAGATCCGCCAGTCCATAAATGAGATTGACACCCAGTTGCTCGCTCTTTTTGCCAAACGCCGCGCAATCAGTCTTGAAGTAGCAAGAAATAAACTATCCAGTCAGCGTCCAATCCGCGATCAACACCGTGAGCAGGAATTACTCGCCTATCTGACACAGGTAGGTCGCCCGATGGGACTTTCAGCACATTTCATTCAGCGTGTATTTCAGCTGATTATTGAAGATTCTGTTTTGATTCAGCAGGATTTTATCCAGCAACAGCAAAACCCTGAAATAAAAGAAACCGGAACCAGTGTTGCTTACCTGGGGCCTCTGGGTTCGTATTCCAGCCTCGCTGCCCGCAAATTTCTGGGGCGTCAGCTGTCGGATATCCGGGAAGTTGGCTGCAGCAGTTTTAACCAGGTTTTTCAGGAAGTCGAAAGTGGTGCCTGCAGCTACGGCGTATTGCCAATTGAAAATCTGACGTCAGGTTCGATTAATGAAGTTTATGACCTGATGCAGCAAACCAGCTTATCTATTGTTGCCGAGCTCACCTATCCTATCGATCATTGCCTGTTGACTGCAGTTGATACAGATATTGCTGATATTGACGTTATTTATGGACATCCACAGCCTATAACGCAATCATCCCATTATCTCGATAATCATCCACATATCCGCAAAGTATTTTGTGACTCATCATCAGCAGCAATGCTGAAAGTAAAAGAGTTGGCTTCACCGAATGCTGCTGCTATCGGAAGTGCTGAGGGTGGTGAAATTTACGGCCTCATTAAATTAACCAATGGATTGGCCAATCAGCCCGAGAACTGTACCCGATTCTGGGTTGTCGCCCGTGCTCCTGTGCGTGTATCACCATTAGTGCCGGCAAAAACGACTTTTATTATGTCGACAACACAGAAAACCGGCTCATTAGTTGAAGCATTGCTGATATTACGTAACCACAATATCAATATGACGAAACTGGAATCCCGTCCAATTCCCGGGAATCCGTGGGAAGAAATGTTTTATGTCGATGTGGCTGCTAATCTTGAAAGTGATGAAATGCAGTCAGCCATTAATGAACTGAAAGCTTCAATCAGATACATAAAAATTCTGGGATGTTACCCCAGCGAAGATGTTCATCCGGTTAATAGCCCGACAGCAGAATAAGAAAAAGCCCCGGACAAAATCCGGGGCTTTTTCTTATATATCCACAATATATTTACGCCATTTTAGACAGATATTGGTTCGCAGCCTGATATGGTAAAAGCTTACTATTCATTAATTTACATACAGATGACTGCCTCAGCGATTTATCTGCATCTAATTGGATAGCCTGACTAATTACAATACAAAGTGACGCGTTACTACCTGGCGAAATAATCATCACATCACCATAGGTGAATTCTGTTACGACAGAGAATACTTCACCAAGCTCCGGCTCACCAGACAGCATATCGACATCCCGATAATACCAACTCTGACTTACTAGTGGCCTGGTGTATTTCACAGCAGCAACAGCATTCAGCACAATCTGAACTCTTTCCGGGTCAGTAAACGGAAATTCTCCGAGACATTCCAGAAAATGAAAATACAGAGACGAGTCGTCTAAAGAAAAATGCTCGGTGAATGCTTGTTTCTGCGCCAGCTGTTTTGGCGGCACAGACACAACAAATTGCATATCATCCGACAAATCAAGTAGAAGAGATTGGCGCTGCTCATCAAATACCCAGCGCCAATTTTCATCAGGAAGTAATATCATCCGTTTGCTCTCTATCCCGTTTTTTTCTTTTATAAAACAAACTGGAATATTTTTCAAACTGACAATGATATTTTCTGCAAATATCAGATGTTATTTACAATATTCTTTACCAAATCCGGTCCGTGATAAATAAAACCGGAATAAATCTGTACCAGCTGAGCACCTGCCTGCATTTTTTCTCTGGCAGCCATCGCAGAATCAATACCGCCCACACCAATGATCGGAATTTGCCCTTTCAGATATTCGTGCAATGACCGGATGATTTCTGTGCTCTTATTTTGCAGTGGGCGACCACTCAAACCACCGGTTTCAGCCGCATGTGGCATGTCATGGATCAACTCGCGATCCAGCGTAGTATTGGTTGCGATTACCCCATCGATACCATAACGCAGTAATGACTCTGCAACTTGCTTTAATTCTTCCTGAGATAAGTCAGGAGCAATTTTAACTGCCACCGGAACATACTTATTATGTTTCGCCGCCAGTTCTTTTTGGCGCTCTTTAAGCGCCTTTAATAAATCATCCAGTGCTTCACCATACTGCAACTGACGCAAATTAGGTGTATTAGGTGATGAAATATTAACCGCAATATATCCGGCGTAGGCATAGACCTTATCCATACAGATCAGGTAATCATCCTTACCATTTTCGATAGGCGTGTCTTTATTTTTCCCGATATTAATACCCAGGATCCCTTTATAATGGCTTTTTTTGACATTCTCGATCAGATTGTCTACGCCCTTATTATTGAATCCCATCCGGTTAATAATTCCCTGAGCAGGAATAACACGGAAAATCCGGGGTTTATCATTTCCCGGTTGCGGACGTGGCGTTACAGTGCCAACTTCAATAAAACCAAATCCCATAGCGCCAAACGCATCAATGGCATCGCCATCTTTATCCAGTCCAGCGGCCAGACCTACAGGATTATCAAATTTGAGCCCCATTACTTCAACCGGGCGAGAAGGCAGTTTATTACGGAAAAACAACTCAAATGGAGTCCCTCCCATCCATGCCAGCTGATGAATACTCAATTCATGAGCAACTTCAGGATCAAGTTTAAACAGAAAATGGCGGGCTAACGGATAATAAAACATCAAGGTCCTCTCTCGAATGCGTTGGGGTCTCAGGCATTTGCTCTTTCCCGGGTATTTTAGCCCGAAAAGCAGACCTGCGCATCTTTATGCAGTTGTATGAAAGATATTAATGACCCCAGAATATCAGTGAAGATATTTCCGGGGAAAATGTATACATAATGATTTGAAAGCAGGCGTGAGTGATCACGCCTGCAATATTTTACTGCGCCAGAGCGCGGGATACTTTTTCATACAAGTCACGGGATAAATCAGCCCGCTCAGATAACCGCTGTAATTCCTGTCGCATCAACGATTGGCGTACAGGATCAAAACGTTTGAACTGTAGCAATGGTGTAATCAAACGCGATGCCACCTGCGGATTACTATGATTTAACTCATCCAGCATTTCTCTGAGGAAGGTATATCCTGAGCCATCAATTGCATGGAAGCGGTACGGATTAGCCGCACTAAATGTCCCGATTAGTGCACGCAACCGGTTCGGATTCTGCATACTGAAAGAAGAATGCGTGAGCAACGATTTCACAATATTCAGGCAATCGGCCGCCGGGGATGTAGCTTGCAAGCGGAACCAATTGTCCATTACCAGCCCATCGTGCCGCCATTTGGCTTCAAATTCTGCCATCATTTTCTGCAGAACAGGCAATTCGCCCTGCTTTGCAGCCTGCATAGCAGACAGCACATCTGTCATATTATCTGCAGCCTGATAGTGCGCAGCGATAATACTCCGATCGGTGTCATCACCATGCAGAGCGAGATATGTGAGACAGACAGCCACCAGATCACGTTTTGCTATTTCCTGCTGAGTAAGCTGATAACTCGCTGATTTATTCTGCTGATATGTTTCCAGGAATACCTCATGCAGTTGTGTTGCCACTGTCTGTTCAATAAAGCATTTAACTTTGTGGATAGCATCAATATCAATTTCATCAAATAATTCAGCCATGCTATTTTCTGACGGCATCCGCAAGATTTCAGCGATAAGTGATTTATCCAGCTCCGGATCGCGCAAAATTCCCATCAGTGCATTCAGCAATCCCTGAGGAAGTTCAAGTTCCTGTTGGTTGTGAATATGTTCAACATTAAGACGGATATATTTATTCAGCAGGGTCTGTGCCGCATCCCAGCGAGTGAAAGCACTTTTTGAATGTTGCAATAAAACCAGCAGATCCTGATCATCATATGCAAATTCCAGTTTTACCGGTGCAGAAAAATCCTGCAGCAGAGCAACAACAGGCTTTTCAGTGACTCCGGTGAATTCAAATGATTGTTGATCACTGCAGACATTCAAAACCTGATCATGTTGATCACCCAGATACCCTCCCCGCTGATCATATAAAGCCACACTCAGCGGAATATGCAAAGCAGACTTCTCATTCTGACCGGCTGTAGCGGGAGTATGCTGTTTAACATGCAGACTGTATCTTTGACTGTCGGCATCAAATTCATCGGTTACTGTCAGTACCGGAGTACCAGACTGGGCATACCAGCGTCGGAAAAGAGTCAAATCGGCACCTGATGCATCCTGCATTGCCTGGATAAAATCATCACAAGTTACGGCCTGCCCATCATGCCGAGCCACATATAACTTCATCCCGGCCTGGAATTTATCTTCACCAAGAATAGTATGTAACATGCGGATCACTTCTGAACCTTTCTCATACACCGTCAGCGTGTAGAAATTATTCATTTCCATCACAACATCCGGGCGGATCGGATGAGACATTGGACCAGCATCTTCTGCAAATTGAGGACCACGGATGATTTTGACGTTTCTGATGCGATTGATCGCTCTGGAACCCAGATCAGATGAAAACTCCTGATCACGGAACACAGTCAGCCCTTCTTTTAAACTGAGCTGGAACCAGTCCCGGCAAGTGATCCGATTGCCCGTCCAGTTATGAAAATATTCATGACCGATCACCCGTTCAATATCAAAATAATCGGTATCGGTTGCAGATTCCGGATTTGCGAGAACAAATTTGGCATTAAAAACATTAAGCCCCTTGTTTTCCATCGCGCCCATATTGAAGAAATCAACCGCAACGATCATGTAAATGTCCAGATCGTATTCAAGTCCGAAACGCTGTTCATCCCATGCCATCGATTTTTTCAGACTCGCCATAGCGTGATGACTTCGGTTCAGATTGCCCTTATCGACGAATAACTCCAGTGCAACAGTCCGGCCACTTTTTGTTTCAAAGGTATCTTTGAGAACATCGAAATCACCAGCCACCAACGCAAACAGATAACAAGGTTTAGGAAACGGATCACTCCACTGCACCCAGTGAGTACCGTTCGGGTTATCGCCTGCAGCGATACGATTTCCATTTGAAAGCAGAATAGGATAAGCCGTCTTATCAGCCGTTATTCTGGTAGTAAAACGGGCAAGGACATCCGGCCGGTCAAGATAATAAGTAATGCGTCTGAAACCTTCCGCTTCACACTGCGTACAAAAAGCATTTCCTGATTTATATAACCCTTCCAACGCGCTATTTGCCGCCGGATTAATTTCCGTCACAATTTGCAACTCGAATGAGTCAGGAACACCATCAATACATAACTGATTATTTTCAATACGATAAGCGGCTGTTTTTTTATCAACTAAAACAGAATGTAAAATTAATTCTTCACCATCAAGTACCAGTGAATTGGGATGATTTCCCTGACGTTTAACCCGGCTCGTTGCAATGACTTTAGTGCAGTTTTCATCCAGTGAGATATCAAGATCAATCTGATCAATTGTGAAATCGGGCGATTTATAAGCTAAACGATGTTTTTCCTTTGCTACGACTGCCATTGCGCAACCTCCGATAGAAATCTATTTCATGTCATGAAATCATTATTTACATCAATAGCAAAGTAATTCCTCTTCACTTTTTTACTGTCAGCCAGCATACTGAAGACGGCAGGAAGCATGTTTTATATACATATGTAAGTGTGTATCCGGTGTTTACTATAATTTGTTAAACATCCTTCTTAGTCATAGGCGGAGCAACTCGATTGATTAGTGTATTTCTTGTGGATGATCATGAGCTGGTACGCACAGGCATTCGCCGCATACTGGAAGACGTTCGTGGTCTTCGGGTAGTCGGAGAGGCCGTGAGTGGAGAGCAGGCAGTCCAATGGTTCAGAGAAAATCAGGCAGATGTTATCCTTATGGATATGAACATGCCCGGAATTGGCGGTCTGGAAGCAACAAAAAAAATCCTGCGATTTAATCCTGACATCAAAATTATTGTTTTAACCGTTCAGACCGAAACGCCTTTCCCCCTGAAAGTGATGCAAGCGGGTGCCGTAGGTTATCTGACAAAATGTTCAGCACCCGATGAAATGATCCAGGCCATTCGCGCCGTTAACTCCGGACAGCGTTATATTTCCCCGGAAATTGCTCAGCAAATAGCACTGAGTCAGGTCTGCACACCGACAACAGACAATCCATTTAAAGCACTGTCTGATCGGGAAATGCAGATCACAATGATGATCACCAAAGGTGACAAAGTGCAGGATATTGCAGAGAGTCTCAATTTAAGTCCGAAAACAGTTAACAGCTACAGATACCGGCTTTTTGAAAAGTTAAACATAAGCGGTGATGTTGAATTAACCCGAATGGCTATCCGTTACGGAATTTTGGACGCAGAAACGCTGTAAGCATCCAAAGGATAAGCATTGAAAGAGACTATTTTGCCTGAGTTTGATTACCGCAGATTTCTCAAAGTAGTAACAGAACAGCCCGGTGTTTACCGAATGACCGATAACACGGGCTGTATTATTTATGTTGGGAAAGCAAAGAATCTTAAAAAAAGATTATCTTCCTATTTCCGCACTAATGTTGATAGTGCCAAAACCCGCGCGCTGGTCAGCAACATTGCCGACATTCAAATTACTGTCACCCTCACAGAAACTGAAGCCCTGATACTTGAACATAATCTGATCAAGCAGCATCGTCCTAAATACAATATTTTACTGCGCGATGATAAATCCTATCCTTATATATTTTTATCCTCCCATCCGCATCCCCGCCTCGGCCTGCACCGGGGCGCCAGAAAACAAAAAGGCGAATATTTTGGTCCCTACCCTAGCGGATACGCTGTAAAGGAAAGTTTGCATGCGATGCAAAAAATATTTCCGATACGGCAATGTGAGGACTCTTTTTACGCTAATCGTTCACGCCCGTGTCTGCTTTATCAACTGAAGCGGTGCAGTGGTCCCTGTGTTCCCGGATTGGTCAGCGATGCACAATATATGGAACAGGTTAATCTGGCGCGGATGTTTCTACAGGGAAAGGATCAGCAAGTTATTGCGCTGTTAGCTAATAAAATGGAACAGGCCAGTACTGAATTGCGTTTTGAGGATGCGGCTAAATTACGCGATCAGATACAGAATATGCGTAAAATCCAGGAACAGCAGTCTGTCAGTGGCAACATCTTTGATGATTTAGATATTATCGGCACAGCAATCAGGAATGGCATTGCCAGTGTACATGTCCTTTTTATCAGACAAGGGAAAGTCCTTGGTAGCAGGAATTATTTCCCATCGCTACCTGCAGACAGCGATATTTCAGAACTGCTTTATGCTTTCGTTCAGCAATTTTATCTTTCTGATATTTCAGGAAAGCAATTTCCTAAGGAGATCATCCTCGATCATGAGTTAGAAGACGAAGATAGCCTTTCTGAAATGCTAAGCCAAATTTCAGGCACCAAAGTAAGAATTACCAGTCGCACACGTAGTGAACGTGCCCGTTATTGTCAGCTTGCCACAACGAATGCAGAAGCCGCGCTAAACAGCAAACTCGCGCATAAAACAACCGTTGAACAAAGATTCCGGCAATTACAGGAAATTCTCAACCTCACTACCCCAGTACAACGGATGGAATGCTTTGATATTTCGCATACTCAGGGTGAAGCAACTGTTGCATCCTGCGTCGTATTCGATCGTGAAGGGCCAAGAAACAGCGAATACCGGCTGTATAATATTGAAGGTATAACGCCTGGTGATGATTATGCCGCAATGAAACAGGCATTATTCCGTCGGTTCAGCAAGCAACAAGATGCAGAAAAAATCCCGGATATACTGTTTATTGATGGTGGCCTGGGACAATTAAAACAGGCGGAATCCGTACTATCAGATTTGACCCATCTGGTACAGAAGCAACCCCTTCTTATCGGTATCGCTAAAGGCGAATCAAGAAAGCCGGGATTAGAAACCCTGATTTTCGGAAATACACATGAAGAAATTCACTTGCCTGCAGATATGCCCGCATTGCATCTGATACAACACATTCGCGATGAATCTCACCGCTTTGCGATCACTGGGCACCGGCAACGCAGAAATAAAAAACGAACCGAAAGTCTTCTGGAAAAAGTTCCGGGTGTTGGAGCTAAACGTCGACAAGCTTTATTAAAATATCTGGGCGGTATGCAGGAAATAATTCGTGCAACCCCCGATGAATTAGCAAAAGTTCCGGGTATAAGCCCTGCCTTAGCGCGGGTCATTTATGATACCTTACATTAAAAATAGTCTGGATCGCTGATCATGCTAAACATACCTAACCTTTTGACACTGTTTCGTCTCGCTCTGATTCCTGTATTTGTGGCGGTTTTCTACTTTCCGGTAGAGTGGAGTTACTTTGCTGCTGCAACGTTCTTTGTAGTAGCAGCAATTACTGACTGGTTTGATGGTTATCTGGCCAGAAAATTAAATCAAAGTACGGCCTTTGGTGCATTTCTGGATCCTGTTGCGGATAAAGTCATGGTAGCAACTGCACTTGTGCTTATTGTGGAACATTACAGTTCGGTTTTTATCACCATCCCTGCGGTTATTATGATCGGACGTGAGATCTTGATATCAGCCTTACGGGAATGGATGGCCGAATTAGGAAAGCGCGCATCTGTTGCTGTCGGTCTTGCTGGTAAATGGAAAACGACGATCCAAATGATTTCACTGACCGGACTGATCTGGCAATACAACATTTGGATGATCTGGTTATCATATGCCCTGCTCTATGTTGCTGTTATTTTGACCTTTTATTCAATGATGCAGTATCTTAAAGCAGCAAAACCAGAGCTGCTCAGAACAGCCAAATGATATTTTGCATAAAAAAACACCGAACAAACGCGTTAATATGAAATGATGTTGACTCTGCGTCAGATATATATAGAATTCAACAACATTGAAAGCGGGAATAGCTCAGTTGGTAGAGCATAACCTTGCCAAGGTTAGGGTCGCGAGTTCGAGTCTCGTTTCCCGCTCCAAAATATGGCGCGTTAACAAAGCGGTTATGTAGCGGATTGCAAATCCGTCTAGCCCGGTTCGACTCCGGGACGCGCCTCCAAAATATGCCGCTGTGGTGAAATTGGTAGACACAAGGGATTTAAAATCCCTCGCTGGTTACAGTGTGCCGGTTCGACTCCGGCCAGCGGCACCATCAGATTCAAAGAATTAAGGCCACTTTTATAGTGGCCTTAATCTTTTCCGGCTTATGTACCATTATCTGTGACGTTGTAAACGACTTCTACTGAGATCCCGCTTGGCTTCGTCGATCTGTGGTTTAAGCCCATTTAAAGTGACAAGAAGCGCTGGAAGCAATTCCGGTACGCTATATTGAACTCTCACTGCTGCCTATCCTTCTGACCAGAAACAGAACAATTCGAACTGACTGAATCAAGTAAAAATCGAATTATATACACAAAAATCGAAGTCGAATAAATCCACACATTCCCTATCAGGACTAAATTATTGTTCAAAGTTATCTGGTATAGCTACGTATACTTTATCAATATGCAATCAAACTCATTGATTGTTTTTACGCAATCTAATTCACATTTTTTATCAATTTCTCAGGTAAAATGCATAGCGCTTTATGAACAATCCGGAATGACATGACGTATATATAGCCTGATTATGAAAGTCAACATATCTGCCAGATATGAACATATGGACTAACTCAGCACTAATTAAAGTCATTTTTAGCAGTAAAAATAAAAATAATCCGCTATTTGATTGACTATTTTATTAATCATTTATAAATTAACAATGTAACCCAATTATTTATATAAGGTCATTTCCATGTCTGATTTTTTAAGAGTTTTTTTAAATGTTCGCAGTCTGCGAGCTGTTACCCGCGAATTGACTTTGGAACAGTTAAATGAAGGTTTTGAAAAGTTAGCTGCAATCGTTGAAGAACGTCGCGAATCAGAAGAAAGCATGCGTAAACAGCAGGAAGAACGTACTCGCAAAATCACAGAGTATAAAGAATTACTGCGCGCTGAAGGTATCGACATTAATGAATTACTGCAAGGTCAGCCAGAAGTAGAAAAAGTCAGTAAACGAGCACCGCGCCCTGCTAAATATCGTTATACCGATTCTGATGGCCAGGAACAAACCTGGACCGGTCAGGGCCGTCAACCAGTACCAATCCGCGAAGCTATTTCGCGTGGTCAATCTCTGGATGATTTCCTGATCGAAAAACAATAAGTTTATGACCGCACATAATTCTATTACCTGTTATGTGCGGTATATTCTTTCCCGCCCCAATATTGTTTTTTTCCTGACTGCATCCCTACTTCTGTTTGTTTTCCAATTTATTCAGCAATTTATCGTAGATCTCGCTTACCATCGGGCGCTAATAGAAAACCAGGAATACTGGCGATTATTAACTGGAGGGTTGGTGCATGCTAATACTGCACACTTACTTCTTAATATTGCAGGGTTATTCTGTCTGCTCATGTTATACGAGCATCAAATCACAACCCAGGTATGGTGTGGTATAAGCCTCTTACTGGTGTTTTGTGTAAATATTGCGATATACGTACTCTTACCCTCAACGGAGTTCTATCTCGGCTTTTCTGGCGCATTACACGGGTTATATGCCTGGTACTCAATAGTTGAGTGGGCCCGAAAGCGATCCTGGTTTCCTGTATGCGTTATTCTGTTACTAATGATCAAACTCGGCATTGATGCCCTGTCAGGTAACAACCTTAGCAGTGAAATAATAGGAATGAGAGTTCACTGGCAATCTCATTGGATTGGTTCATTAGCTGGGGTCGTACTGGCATTGGCTTATAAAAGAAAAGCCGCATAAAGCGGCTTTAATGGTTACATCAGCAATCAGGCTAAAGACCGGTTAATCTTCCGTAATACATCCAGAGGATGTGCAGCCTGCGTCACAGGACGGCCAATGACCAGATAATCAGCGCCAGCCTTGATAGCATCAACCGGAGTCATGACACGGCTTTGATCATCGACTTTCGTTGAGACATCCAGTCGTATACCCGGAGTAATTAATTTAAACTCATTACCTAATCTGGATTTCAGTACAGAGGCTTCCTGCGCTGAACATACCACACCATCCAGACCAGCTTGCTGTGTTAATGTAGCCAAGCGCAATACCTGCTCAAAGGGTGGAATATCAAGTCCGATGTCCGCCAAATCGCTCTGCTCCATACTTGTTAATACAGTAACAGCAATCAGTAAGGGAGCTTGGTCTCCATAAGGTAATAAAGCGCTACGGGCAGCCTCCATCATTTTTCGGCCACCGGATGCATGCACATTAACCATCCATACACCCATTTCGGCGCTTGCTTTTACTGCCTTAGCCACTGTAGTCGGAATATCATGAAACTTTAGATCCAGAAATACATCAAATCCTTTCTTAACCAATTGTTCAACGAACTGTGGACCATAATAAGTAAACATCTCTTTGCCAATTTTTAAACGGCAATCTGATGGAGTAACCTGATCAACAAAAGATAAAGCTTCTTCTTTTTTTGCAAAATCAAGCGCAACGATAACTTTAGGTTCTGTCATATTTCCTGCCAATATTAATTAATCACCATCCAAACCCTGGATTGGTGAAATACTTCCCCATTGCTTACATGATGGGCAATGCCAAAAGATGACCTTGCTGGAAAAACCACAATGTTCACAACGATAGATGGGCTTAACTACCATTTGTTTTTCAACCAGAGAGCGCAATAAAGAGATGCTTTCTGCAGCCTTATCATCATGCATAGCCTCCAGTTGATATGTCATTAAACGGTGAAATCCTTTCATTGTAGGATTTCTTTTTATATGACGTAAAATGAACGCTTCCGCATCACGAACACCCTGTTGAGCCTGAATAGACTCAGCTAATGCAAGCGCGACAGTAGTATTTTGGGTTGATTCAAGCCAGCGAACTAATATTGCAGCAAAACTACGATCATCAAGATGAGATTTACATTGCTGCAACAACTTCCATGCTTCACTCGCAAATGCAGATGATAATTCAGGGATTTGATCGATATGCTTGATAGCCTGGTCGTACTGTTGCTGCTTAATATACAACTGAGCTAATAACATCTGAGCCCGAACACATTGCGGATCTGACTTTAATGCTCGCTTTAATCTTGAAGCAGCTGTTTTAAAATCTGACTGTGAAGCATCATTTTCTGCCAGCTGACAATAATAATGCGCGACAACGCGGTGATGTTTTTTACTGGATAGTTTATCCGCTATATCAATCGCTTTTTGCCATTCATTTAGTTGCTCATAAATTTGCAACAACATCTTTCTGGCATCATCTGCTAATTCATCATCATTTAATAAACTTATCAGCACATTTTCTGCACGATCGAGCAGACCCGCAGCAACAAAATCTCTGGCCAGTTCAAGCATAGAAAGATTTTGTTGTTCTGTAGAATCAAGACAGCGGGCAACCAGATTTTGATGGATACGAATTGCACGATCAACCTCACCTCTCTGGCGAAATAAATTTCCCAAGGCAAGATGAGTGTCAATAGTATCTGTATCGACTTGTAATAAGTCTATAAATAGGTCAACAGCCTTATCTGGCTGTTCAGAAAGCAGAAAATTAATACCAGCCGCATAATTTCTTGATCGTTGTGAGCTTTTCCGATCTTCATCAATACGGACACTTCTTCTTCCCATATACCAGCCATAAGCCACGGCAACTGGCAGAAGCAGGAAGAGTAACTCCAGCATTAATTCAATTATTCCTTAACTGACGAACTGATTTGCGAAGATAAGCGTGAAATATGATTTTGCAATTTTCGTAATTTCAATCGGGTAACAATATAGCTGAACCCTAATGCACACAAAGCAACCAGAAACCCGGAAAAAAACGCGCCAACAAGGAGAGCCGCAAGACTGAAATCGTCTTGTGCAATCAGAAAATTAATATGTATCTGTTGACCGTTAACCGAACCCAAAGTCACTAAAAACATGGCCAACGACAAAACAGCCATGAAATACAATATGGATTTCACAAATTTCATGTCAACACCAAACAAAGTTGAATTACAAAGAGTTTACGCGTTCTCTTAACTCTTTGCCGGGTTTGAAATGAGGGACACTCTTGGCCAGAAGTTCAACCTTCTCCCCAGTTTTAGGATTACGACCTACTCTGGGTGCTCTGTAGTGAAGGGAAAAACTACCAAAACCACGGATTTCAATACGATTCCCGCTTTCAAGGGTCGCAGCCATACACTCCAGAATTTCCCGGACTGCAGCCTCAACATCCTTAGCGGCAAGATGTTGCTGACTAGAAGAAAGACGCTCAATAAGATCAGATTTCGTCATAAATATTCTCCGCAGCGTAAATAGATTAAATGGAGCGGCTTTCACCGCTCCATTTTTAAGAGCGATTATTCGCCTTTAGCAGCTTTGAAAGCTTCAGCCATTGCATTACCGAAACCAGCTTCTTCTTGCTGATTCAGGGAATCCATTGCTGTTTTTTCTTCAGCTTCGTCTTTAGCACGAACTGACAGGCTCACTGTACGGTTTTTACGGTCAACGCCCATGAATTTGGCTTCAACTTCATCACCAACAGACAGAACCAGAGATGCGTCTTCTACACGATCACGTGATGCATCAGCAGAACGGATGTAGCCTTCAACACCTTCTTCCAGCTCGATGGTAGCGCCTTTGCTGTCAACGGCAGTTACCTTACCTTTAACGATAGCACCTTTTTTGTTATCTGACAGGTACTTGTTGAACGGATCTTCTTCGATCTGTTTAACACCCAGAGAGATACGTTCACGCTCTGGATCTACCTGCAGAACAACTGCTTCGATTTCGTCGCCTTTCTTGAACTCGCGAACAGCATCTTCGCCAGTTGCATTCCAGGAGATGTCTGACAGGTGAACCAGACCATCAATACCACCATCCAGACCAATGAAGATACCGAAATCAGTGATAGATTTGATCTTACCGCTTACGCGATCGCCTTTCGCATGAGTTTCTGCGAACTGCTGCCATGGGTTAGCTTTGCACTGCTTCAGACCCAGGGAGATACGGCGACGTTCTTCGTCGATGTCCAGAACCATAACTTCAACAGTGTCACCCACGTTAACAACTTTAGATGGGTGAATGTTTTTGTTAGTCCAATCCATTTCAGAAACGTGTACTAGA
>RRZT012472995.1_pt1 | contig 17319 bp, 14 predicted proteins | sample 2165551 | NCBI WGS metagenome assembly RRZT01 (sample SAMN10456910, study PRJNA506462) | wastewater metagenome | biome: wastewater; feature: sludge; material: wastewater sludge; isolation source: wastewater sludge with Escherichia coli K12::gfp cells carrying plasmid... | place: USA: Moscow, Idaho...
CAGGGTGGCGCGGCGTCCCCACACCTCGACCAGGTAGGCGGCCGCCGCGTACCCGGGCAGTTGCGCGAGCGCGATGAACAGCGTGTAGCCGAACGACTTCACCAGGTCGAAACCCTGGTCGTGCAGCAGGGTCGGCAGCCAGATGAACGCGCCGTAGTAGGAGAAGTTCACGCAGAACCACACCAGCCAGATCCCGAGCGTCCGCCGGCGGAACGGGGCCGACCAGAGCCGCCCCGGCGTCCGGGTGCCTGCCGGTGGCAGGGGGCGGCTCGGCTCCGACCGGACGCCGCCCGCCTCCTCGAACCGGCGCACCACGGCCTCGGCCTCGTCCACACGCCCGGCGCGTTCGAGGAACAGTGGTGATTCGGGCATGCCCCACCGGATCACCACCGCCCACAGCGCCGGCACGACACCGAGAGCGAACGCCCACCGCCAGCCCTGGTCGACGCGCGGCACGACGAAGAACCCGATCAGCGCGGCGAGCAGCCAGCCGACGGCCCAGAACGACTCCAGCGCCACGACCATCCGGCCGCGGATGCGGGTCGGCGACAGCTCACTCACCAGCGTGGACGCCACCGGCAGTTCGGCGCCGAGCCCCACTCCGACCAGGAACCGCAACGCCAGCAGCATCGCGAGCCCGGTCGCCAACGCGGACGCCCCTGTCGCCAGCCCGTACACCAGCAGGGTCGCGGCGAACACGGCGCGGCGTCCGAAACGGTCGGCCAGCACGCCCCCCACCGTGGCGCCCAACGCCATGCCGACGAACCCGATCGACAGCAGCCACGACTGCTCGAGTCGGGTCAGGCTCCAGCTCTGGGCGATCGCGAGTCCGACGAACGAGATCAGACCGACGTCCATCGCGTCGAGTGCCCAACCCGTGCCGGCACCGGCCAGAACCCGGGTGTGCAGCTTGTTGTAGCGCAGCCGACCCATCCGCTCGGGACGCGTCGGCACCTCCGCCACCGGGGCATCCCCGCTCGTCATCGCCATATCGCGGATCGTAGACCGATCCGACCCGCCGGACACGGCGTCCGGGCACACCCGGGGTGACGACTCAGTCGCCGATGACGCTCATGTAGTGCACGTCGTACCAGCGATCGTCGAGCAGCAGCGCGTCGCGGCCGGTGCACTCGTGCACGAATCCGGCCTTCTCGTAGGCGCGCCGGGCGCGGGGGTTGATGTCGTACACCTCGAGCGAGAGGCGGTGCAGGCCCATGGGTCCGAGTGCATGCTGCACCGTCAGCCGCGTCGCCTCGGTGCCGAGCCCGCGACCCTGTCCTGCGGCGCCGATCAGGATGCGGAATCCGCACGACCGGTTGCCGGCGTCCCAGTCGTTGAGCACGGCCTCGCCGACGCCCTGACCGGTCACGTTGTCGACGATCGCGAGCACCAGCCGGTCGTCGGCCTCGGCCCACCGACCATAGATCGGCCGCAGCGCGTCGGGCTGCGCACCCTTCACCGAACGGGCCGGCCGACGAATGGACGCTGCCGGTGAGGATGTTCACGTCGGGCTCGCGCAGGATCGGCGAGATCCACTCGACGTCGTCGGCGCAGATGGGACGCAGCGTCACGAGCCCGCCGCCGAGCGTCGGCTTGGCGGTGAAGGGAGTGGTCACGCGCCCATCGTCGCACCCGCCGACAGTCCCCCTCCCAGGGCAGCGCCACGGAACGTCCGCACGTCGCGCAGCAGGTCGTCGGCCTCCCGTTCGGTGACCAGCGCCACGGCCCCCGCCTGCACGATCTGCCGCTTCAACTGCAGCGCACCGAAGAACGCGGACCACTCGCCCAGTTCGGGCGCAACTTCGGGCAGCACGTCCCAGATGCTGCGGCGGCTCCCGTCGGACGCCCGCAGCCGTCCGCGTCCGCGCCTTCTGGACGCCAACACGAGCGCTGCGACGCGCAGCGCCGCGAGGTGCGCCTGCACGAACCTTTCCGATGGACGCCGCGCCGCTTCGGCGGCGAGGAGAGCGGCGTCCACCTCGATGTCGCCCGACGAACCGGAGCCGAACACGACGTCCATCAGTCCACCACCGCCCGCAGCCGCCACTGCTGGCCGCCCTCTCCGGACGCCCCGCACGCCAACTCGTACACCCCCGGCTCGGACGCCCGCGACGACGCCGCGACCACCCGCCACACCTCGGCCTCGGCCAGCAGGTCGTCGCCGGGACGTGTCCACCAGTCGGCCGTTTCGACCCAGCGGGTCTCGACATCGAGCACCCGCCACACCTTGCGTCGCCACACGAAATGGGTGGGGCCGACCTCGCCCTCCACCTCGGACGCCCGCACCTCGATCGGCTCGTCGTACCGCCGCACCTCTGCCCCCGATCACCCCGTCAATCGAACGTTTGTTCGACTCTAGATCATCATAGGACGCCTCTGTGACACCCGGTCAAGGGGTCAGTTCCACCACCGTCGCTTCTGGACGACCAGCCGTGCCGCGACGTCATCGGGGACGCCGACGTGGCGCGCCATGCGCGGCCACAGCGCCCGCAGCACGTCCTCCTGGACCGGCTCGGGGCGTCCGGCCAGCACCTCGAACACCGCACTCAACGGCGCCTCCTGGGTGCGCAGCAGGCCCTCGACGGCGGCCGCGACGTGGGCGTCCGGCCAGCGCCGCACGAACTCCACGAACCGGCCGCGCACCGCACGGTGCAGCGAGTCGAACATGGCACCCACGGCGTCCGGGGCGGTCGCGGCGACGCGCCACAGCCCGTCGGGAACGTTCCTCTCGCCGCGCAGGGCGTCGATCACCTGGGCGGCCGACAGGGGCGTCCAGGTGCTGGTGGTGACCGTGTAGTCGAAGTCGAACAGGGCGGCGTCGCGGCCCAGCGGCAACGCGAGGGCGTCGGCGAGCGCGACCGATCCGACCACGACGCGGCGTCCGCGCGATTCGGCGACCAGCGGCCCGACCAGCGAGTCCGCGAACGTCTCGGCGCCCACCTCACGCACGAGCCAGTCCTGCACCTTCGCCGCCCAGCCGGACCCCGCCCCGGCGTCGTCGCCCCGGAACAGGGCCGCCACCAGGTCACCGTACTCGCCGGACGACTCCCGCAACGACGCCCCGAACCGGGCCGCCAGCCCGGGGTCGGCGGCGATGCGGGCGACGACCTCGCCGCGCCGCGGGTCGCCGGCGAGCCGGGCCAGCAGGGTCGGCACCAGCGGCCCGTCGACGGCGCCCTCGAGGCGGCGTCCGTCGAGTTCGCCCAGATCGGCCGACCGCAGCGCCGCCCACGACCGCAGCTCGGCGACCGACCGCAGCCCGCGCACCTCGGCGGGCGTGGCCGCGAGCAGCGCGGACGCCAACCCTTCGTCTGAGCCGCGCGGCGTCCGCTGGACGCCCGCGTCGAGGTCGACGTCCACCACCACCTTCTCGAAGCCCTGGCTGAACGGCGGGACGACGAGCGCCATGCCGGTCGGCCATGACGCCTGCGACGTCGCCATCGTGGTCACCGGGATCGTCCGCGACAACGGCAGTGGCAACGCCCCCAGCAGGCGGCGCAGCAGCCGCTCGCCCTGCGGCTGGTCGGAGGCCCGCACCAGGAATGGACGCCCCGCCACCAGGCTCCCCAGCAGCAGGCTGAGCCGCTCGCGGTCGGCGTCGTCGAGCGCGCCGCGGGTGGCGGACGCCGCCGTCACCTCGACCGTCGGCAGCCGCCCGGGTTCCTCGTCGGACGCCGCCGTCACCCTCAGGACGCCGGCGCTGGCTTGGCGCCACAGGTCCCACGGCGACAGGGTGCGCGAGGGGTCGCGCAGCGCATGCACCTGGTAGTGCCCGGCCCGGCGGCTGCCGGTGTGGTACGCCTTCGCGACGATGAGGGTGGCGTCGGTGCCGGGCCGGAACTCCAGGCACAGCGGCGGCGTCAGGCCCTCGGCGAGGGCCTGGTTGGCGCCGTCGGTGAGGTAGCGGGCGGCGTCGGAGAGCCCTGCGGTCGCGTCGCGCGACGACAGCGTCCATCTCTCGGACGCCGCGACCGGGCCGAGCCCACTGCCGCCGAGCAGATTCGCCGACGACCACGCCAGCACCACCTGGTCGCACTCGACCCGCCTACTCGCCATCGCGGTCACCGATCATGCCGAGGTGGTACAGGGTGGCCAGCAGCGGGTCGACCACGTTGAACGGCGCCACCTTCTCGAACACCTCGTTCTCGCCGGGCGCGCACCCCATCGCCGACACGGCGTGGAACGACCGGACCCGCGTGAACTGCACCACCCGGGTGACGAGCGCGACGCCCCCGAACTGGCTGAGCACCCGGAACGGCTCCTCCCCCACCTCGTCGAGGCAGGCGTCGGGGTCGGCGAGGAACTGCCCGTCGAGCGGCAGGCTCTCGAACCGCACCTGGACGCCGGGGGCCTGCTCCAACTCGTCGGACTTGGCCATCAGCACCGCCACCGGCAAGTCGCGTGGCGGACGCGGCCCGCGGAACGCCGGATGATCGGTCAGCGCGAGCGCCGTGTTGTCGACGGCCGTCAGCGTCTGCCGGGTGCCGGTCGCCTCGAGCCCGGCGGGCCGGAAACCCAGCGGCAGGGTGAGCGCACGCGGGGTGATGAAGAGCATGGCGGCGTCCATGACGTGCAGGAACGGGTTGTCCTGCGCCAGCGACATGTCGTTGAGGGTGCCTTCGCCGGCGACGTCGAAGAAGCACAGGTTGACCGGGCCGGAGTCGAGGCCGGTCATCCGCAGGATGATCGGGGCGGTCACCTGTCCGTGACCGCCCGGCGACTGGGTGCGGAAGGGTGCGCGGCGGTGTTCGAGCTGCGACGCCATCTTCACCGCGTACGAGTCTCTGGACGCCGCGTCGGCCAGCGTGAAGTGCAGGCCCAGCCCGGCCAGCGCTGCCTGCTCGACGGTCTGGGCGATGAGCTGGCCGAGGTAGGTCGTCTTCATCGAGTAGGGGGCGCCGATCAGGCCGATCACCTTCATCGGGGTTTCGACGTAGTCGTCGGGCAGCGCGTGCCCCTGCGGGCAGCGCCAGCCCGCCCCCCTCTCGCGGAGGGCCCGGGCGTCGCGGATGCGCCGGTTACGCACCGACCGCTGTGCGCCCGGCGGCAGCAGCGAGGTCACCTCCTCGGTGGGCAGCCACCGGCTCGGCGACGCCATGGCTTGGCCGTCGGCGTCCACGAGTCGCATGTCGCGTCGCGGGTAGAAGGCCGGACACTGCGGGCAGAGGCTCATCGCGTCAGCCCCACCAGCGTCACGATGAACGAGATCACGCCGCAGACAGCGAACACGGTCACGAACACCCGGACCCGTTTCCGGTAGCGGTCTTCACGCCGCCACGCCGACAGTTCGGCGCGTGCCTGTGCCTGCAGCACCGAGAATTCGCTCACAGCCCCAGCCCCTTCGCCACCAGCACGGCCAGCAGCAGCCCCGTCAGGCCGCCGAGCGCCACCGAACACACCACCCCGACCAGCCACGCGTACCGATCGAGCGTCGCGTCGCCGAGCATGCCGCGCGGACCCAGCCAGTCGAACCGGCCGGTCGCCTCGTGGGGCATCGCAACCCGGTCCAGCGGCGTCCGGTCGAGCACCATCGTGGTGTGCATGACTTCTGTCGACGTCGGCTGGATCATGTCGAGCAGCCGTCCGGCACTGGGCCGGGCCGACGGCGTCCACGACAGCGCCGCCCTGACCGCCTCGGTCAGGGTGGGTGACGCGATGGCGGGCAGGTCGAGGTCGGGCACGGCGCCGCCGCGGCGCACGGCGGCGTCCAGTTCGACGAGCCGGTCGCGGGAGGCGTCCATGCCGGCGTAGGGGTGCCGGTGCCGGTTGAAGAGCCAGCACACGGTGAGCGCCCAACTGAACACGTCGGACGCCGCCCCGACCTCGTCGAGGCGGCCCGTGATCTGCTCGGGGCTGGCGAAGCGGGGCGTGCCCATGCCGAAGCTCGGGGCGTCCTGGCTGACGTGGCGCGAACTCTCGAAGTCGATGAGCACGGCCGCCTGCTCGGTGAGGACGACGTTGCTCGGCTTCACGTCGAGGTGCGCCTCCCCGTGGTCGTGGTGCCAGCGGTGCAGTTCTTCGAGCAGCCACACGGCGTAGGCGAGTTTGAGGCCGTCGGTGGTGTGCTGGTCGATGCGGTGCATGGGGACGCCGACGACATAGCTGCGCGCCACCCAGGCATAGGTGCCGTCGGAGTCGCGGACGTGCAGCCGGTCGCTGGCGCTGGCCCAGGCGTGTTCCTCGTCGAGGCAGCGGGTCGCGACGGCGTCCAGAGGGAGGGGTGCGGCCTTCACCACGAAGAACTCGCGCTCGCCGGCTTGGGCCGGCACGGCCAGGAACGGCATCGGTTTGCCGAGCTCGGACATCGGCTCGGACGAGTCCTTCAGGCGCCGCAGGAGCGCCAGATCGCCGAGACGTCTGGGGTCGGACGCCTGCAGGGCGTGACCGGTCGCAACCTGTTCGGGCACGGCTGACCTCCTGGATGGGATGCGTCGTCCAGAGTAGGTGAGCCGCTCAACCCGGCCGGGTCAGCGGTGGGTCAGCGTTCGGTGACCCCCAGGTCGCCCATCACGTCGACCCGCGGCGGCCGCAGGATGCTGCGGGCCACGTTGCGGAATTCGTACATGTCGAGGAGCCGGGCGGCCGCATGGTCGTCGAGGTCGTAGGCGTGCGCGAGCATGCGCACGTTCTCGGTGTAGAAGGCGTGGAGCTTGTCCACGCCCTTGATGAACTCCAGTTCGTTGCTCACAGACTGTCTCCCACTGTGATGTCACACCTGTGATGTCGCCGGCCGACGGCCGGGGCGTCGGGCACAGCCTACCCCCGGCTGGGCACTATGTTCTGGGCATGGAGATGCTTCCCGCAGCGTTCGCCAGCGGCTGGACGAGCGGTATCAACGCCTACGCCACCGCGCTGGTGCTCGGCGTCCTCGGCCGGTTCGCCCATGTGGGCGGGATTCCCGAGGGGCTGCAGCGCAACGACGTGCTGATCGTCATGGCGGTACTGACGCTGGTCGAGTTCGTGGCCGACAAGATCCCCTACATCGACTCGGCGTGGGACACGATCGGCACCGTGATCCGGCCGATCGCCGGCGCGACATTGGGCGCGCTGATGGCGGGCGCAACCGGGGACCTGTGGACGGTGCTGTTGGCGTCCGTGGGTGGCATCACGGCCCTGGTGAGCCACCTGACCAAGGCGGGCGTGCGGTTGGCGATCAACACCTCCCCCGAACCGATCACGAACGTGGCCGCTTCGGTGACCGGCGACGTGGCGGTCACCGGCGTCGCGACGCTGGTGGCGCTGGCCCCGATGGTGGCGGCCGCGATCGCCGCGGCACTGCTGGTGGTGGGGCTGGTGGTGCTGTACCTGATCGCGAAGCGGATCCGCCGCGGGTGGGCCGCGTTCCGGCGCTGGTGGCGCAACCGCGTGACGCCGGCGTCCGCCTGACGTGGGCCGCGTCGCCGTCGTCGGCGGCTCGCTGCCCGGCCTGGCCGCGGCGGCACGGTTGGCGAAGGTCGGGCACTCGGTGGTGCTGCACGAGGCGCGTCCGGTGCTGGGCGGTCGGTGGGCCGAGCCCGGCGTCCTGCCCGACGTGCTCGACTTCCCCGCGCCGTGGCGCGACCTGTTCAAGAAGTCCGGACGCCCCCTCTCGGCCGAGCTCGCCCGTGCCGGTCTCGATCTCGTGCCGGCCCCGGACGCCGTGGTCGAGCTGGGTGCGGCGTCCTGGTTCGACCGGGGACCCGAGCGGCTGAGCTGGCCGACCGACCGGGCGGCGCAGTGGCATCTGCTGGTGGCGGAGTTCGGCGAGAAGGTGGCGCGGGGCTGGCGCGATCTCGTCGATGAGCAGGACGCCGTGTGGCTGGCTCTGCGTCCGCTGGGACTGGAGGGCGAACTGACCTCACGCCACCAGGCGCTGGACGCCGGGCTGCATCCCACCCGGACGCTGGCCGACGTGGCCAGGGGCGTCCCGAACAGACGCCTGCGGCGTCTGGTGACGGACGTGGCGTCTGGCCTGGGGGGTGAACCGGACGCCGTGCCGGCCTGGCTGGCGTCGCGGCTGTCGGTGACGAGGACCTTCGGGCGGTGGGTTCTGGTGGAGGTTGATGAGCCGGAAGTTGGAGTACCGATGACCCGGTTGCTGGAGTTGTTGATCGAGCGGGTGCGGCTGCGCCGGGTCGAGGTGCGGCTCGGTTCGCCTGTTGCCGAAGGTGCGGGGCCCGCCGATCTGGACGCCGACGCCGTCGTCTGGACCGTCGCCGGCCCGGACGCCGAACGGCCGCACTGGCGGCGTCCGAGGCGGGGGGACGACTTCGTCGACCAGTTGATGGGTCGGCGTCTCATTCGCAAGGAAAAAGCCCCGTGTTCGTTTCATGCGTCGGCGGCGAGCCCGGGTGGCCCCGAGCCGTGGGCTCAGCTGCTGTCGGCGGCGCTCGCCGTGTACGCGTGTCACGAGACCTTGACCGAGCAGGACATCCGTCCGACGAACAAGGCGCTGAAGCAGGACTGAAGGGTTTCGGAGCTGCCGGGGTGCTCAGCGCCGGTGGCGGACTGCTCGCTCAGGGGTGCGGCCGAGAGCGGTCGCGGAACGAATGCCGGCTTCGAGCTGGGTGACATTCCAACCGCCGTGGGTCTTCTCGCGGTGAACCCGCTTCGACAGCGGTGCAAGGTTGTCAGGCTTGGCCTGGCCGGCGCCGGGTGCGTTATGAGTTGGGTCTGAATGTGTTGCGCTCCATGATCACGTGCGGCCCGTAGGAGCGCTTTGCCCACGAGGCCAAGGAAGCCAAGTCGACTCCGTCCGCCGTAACCACCACCTTGGTCGCCTCATCGTTGAGGTTGACCGAACTCGCGGCGAAATGCTTCCGCAGCTTCGGTAGTTCAGCGCGGACACGTTCCAGCAGAGCCGTCCGATCCTCACGTGACATGTCGACCTGTCGCGAGGTCACCCGCGCACGGGGTCCGCCTCCGAAACTGAGCGCTGCAACGATGCGGACTCTTCAGAAGACAGGGTGCGACCCACTACGTCAACCAGCACGGACAGATCGCCAGCATCCACGCGAAAGTCCGTCACAACCCCTTTGTGCGCCTTGTTCCACCGAAGAACTGCCTCACTGATGATTGGCTGACGATCGTTGAGTGAGCCAGCGCCCACCGGCTCACTCATCGTTGTCGATTCGATCACACCCGGCTTCGGTCCTGCCCCCTACGCTGCGAGCGGGGCCAAGCCGACGGCACACGCGATCACCATTGCGAAGATCAGCACACGAGTTCGCGCCATTTCGCCACCATCTCTTCCGATCAATTGCATGCATGCCCTCGCCCATGCTGGCGACGGCGACCGTGCGGTAGGGGGCGTGCGGGAGGCCTAGCGCACGCATATGGGCGAATCGAGTGCCACCAACCACGCCGAGCGCCGGCGTCCTCACCCCGGAATCGCAGGCAGGGGCAGGTTGTCGAGCCACTCCCCCAGCACCCGCTCGGCGGCCGCGCCGTACCGAGCAACCAGGCGCCGGAAGTCGTCGGTGTCGACCAGTCCGTGCACGTGCTCGGCCACCCAGGTGCGCACCAGCTCGAAGAACGCGGCGTCCCCCAGCTCGACCCGCAACGCGTGCAGGGTGAGGGCGCCGCGCTTGTAGACGCGGTCATCGAACATGTCCGCCAGACCGGGGTCGGCGAGCAGCAGATCCTGCGGCAGGGCGGCGAGCTTGGCGTGATGGTGCCGGGCCCGGCGCTCGGTCGACCAACCGCCTGAGCGCTCCGACCACAGCCACTCGGCGTAACAGGCGAATCCCTCGTGCAGCCAGATGTCGACCCAGCGACGCGCCGTGATCGCGTTGCCGAACCACTGGTGGGCCAGCTCGTGCGCGACCAGCCGCTCGTTCTCCCACACCGCCGGCACATGGTTGGTGCCGAAGTGCGAGAACGACTGCGCCTCCAGTGGGATCTCCAACGGCTCCGCCGCGATCACCGCCCGGTACACGTCGAACGGGTACGGCCCGAACACCCCGGTGAAGAAGTCCAGCATCTCGCCCTGACGCGCAAACGCCGTCCCCGCACCGGCTGCCACCGCCCGCGGACGCACGATTTCGACCTGCTCCGACAGGCAGGCCACCTGGTCGACCACGAACCGGCCCACCTGCAGCGACGCCAGATACGGCGACGTCGGCTGGCGCTGCTCGTGCACCCACGTCGTGCGGCCGCCCTTGGCCGACCGGCCGGCGAGGCGTCCGTTCGCCGTCACGGTCCACCCGTCGGGCACCGTCGCCGCGATGCGGTAGGACGCCTTGTCGGACGCCCGGTCGTTGCACGGGAACCACGACGGCGCCCCGTACGGCTGCGCCGCCACCAGCGCCCCGTCCACCAGTTCCTCCCAGCCGGCCGGCCCGAAGAGGCCCGGCACGGGCGCCGGCTTGCCGGCGTAAGCAATCCGCACGGTCGCCACGGCGTCCGGCTCGAGCACCCCAGACAGACGGACGCGGAGGCGTCCGCCCTTGTGGGTCACCTTGTCGGGGGCACCCCCGTCGACCAGCACCTTGCGGACGGTGAGGTCGCGCAGGTCGAACGCCAGCTCGCGGGTGGCGACCAGCGCCCGGACGCGGACGGTCGCCGCGGCGTCCAGCCGGTTGGTGTTGACGTTGTACTCCAGCGCCAGGTCGTAGTGCTCGGCCGACCAGCGCAGGTCGCCGTGCGTCGGGAACCACGGGTCGGCCACGCCGGCATCCTTCGCCCCGTTTCCCTTCGTCACACCAGACCTCCCTCAGGATCGTGTTCGGGCGCCCACGGCCGGATCGGGTTGCCCACCCACCGGGTGCGGTCGGGCACCGACTCGCCGCGCATCACCAGCGACCCCGGCCCGACGGTCGCGTCGCGTCCGATGGACGCCGCCGGCAGGATCACGCTGTTGGGGCCCAGCGTCGCGCCGGCCCGCAACAGCACCGTATCCATACTCAGGACCCGGTCGTGGAACAGGTGGGTCTGCACGACGCAGCCCTGGTTGACGGTGACGCCGTCGCGCAGATCGATCAGGTCGAGCTCCGGTAACCAGTAGGTCTCGACCCACACACCGTCGCCGATCTTCGCCCCCATCGACCGGAACCAGGCCGACAGCAGCCACGTCCCCGTCACCGGACGCGCGAACAGCGGCGCCGCGATCGACTCGACGAACACGTCGGCCAGCTCGTTGCGCCACACGAACGAACTCCACAGCGGATGCTCCGACGGACCCAGCCGGCCCACCAGCAGCCACTTCGCGCCGGTCGCCAACAGCGCCCCGAGGACGCCGCCGATCGACAACACCACGCCCGACAGCAGCGCTGCCACCCACCAGCCGGCTCCGGCGAGCCCGACCAACGCCGTCGCCAGCAGCGCGACCAGCCCGGCGCCCAGCCACAGCGGCACGATGCGGCACGCCTCGACCACGCCGCGCAGCACGCGGAGACGGCGTGACGGGTGGTAGGTGAGTGTGGCGTCCACCTTGTCGGCCCGGCGGCGCAGCTTGGCCGGCGGCGAGCCGATCCACGACGAACCCGACCGCGCCGTGCCCCGCTGCGGGGCCGCCGACAGCACGGCCACCAGCGACCGCTTCGGCACCTTGCGGCCCGGGGCCGCCATGCCGGAGTTGCCGACGAACGCGTGCTTGCCGACCTTGACGTGGTCAATGCGCAGCCAGCCGTCACCCAGTTCGTAGCCGCCGATCAGGGTGTCGTCGGCCAGGAACGCACCCTCGGCGACGCTCGTCAGCTGCGGAATCATCAGCACGGTGGACGCCTCGACGTCCTTGCCGATGTCCGCCCCCAGCAGCCGCAGCCAGGTCGGCGTCAGGCTCGAGGAGTACAGCGGGAACAACCATGTGCGCGCCTCATCGAGAACCCGGACGATGCCCCACGCCTGCCACGCCCGTCGGCTCTGCACCGGGTAGTGCCCCGCCGCCAGCCCCAGGCCGAGCAGGCGGACCAGCCCCCACACCAACGCCGCCAGCACAACCAGGGCGAGCAGGGTCCACACCGGCAACCACAGCAGCGTCCGCCCGAGCAGGTCCCCCAGCCCGGACGCCCCTGCGATCGCCGGCCACAGCGCCAGGCTGGCGAGCGCCCCGGCGAGCAGCGGCAGCATGGCGATCACCATCGCCAACCCGCCGTAGGCCCACGTCCAGATCGGACGCCGCGGCGGCCGCGTCCCTTCCCACGGCCCGCGCGCCACGCCGATGCGGGACGCCGGCGAACCGGACCACCGCTCGCCGGCCGGCACGGCGCCGTGCACGGTCGACCCGGGAGCGACCTCGGCGCCCTCGCCGACGACCGAGCCCGGCAGCAGGGTCGAACGGGCGCCCACCCGTGCCTGCCGCTCGACGGTGACGTGGCCGATGACGAGGCGTCCACCGTCGAGCCAGTGACCGGTGAGGTCGACCTCGGGCTCGACCGACGCGCCGTCGCCCATCGTCAGATGGCCCGTGATCGGGGGGGCCGCATGCAGATCGACGTCGCGTCCGACGGTCGCGCCGAGCAGTCGGGCGTACCAGCGGAACAGCGCCGCCCCGCCCAGGTTGCCGGCGCCCAACTCGTCGGTGAGCCGCTCGGCCAGCCACACCCGCAGGTGCACCTTGCCGCCGCGCGGGTAGCTGCCCGGCCCGATGCCGCGCAGGATCACCCGGGCGCCGAGCGCGGCGAACAGCATGCGACCCGGCGAGCTGACCGCGGCCAGCCACCACACGAGCAGCCACCACGCCGACACCGCCGGCAGGAAGGACAGGCCCAGGGCGTGGCCCACCGAGCAGGCGAGGGCGAGGTACCAGCACAGCGCGAAGCCGTGGCAGGTGCGCAGCGGCACGAGCGCGGCGAGCTGACCGCGTTGGGTCTTGCGCGGCACCGGACGCACGTTGGCGTTCAGCCGAGACGTCGGCGCCGCCATCTCGTCGAGATGCAGCGCCAACCCGCCGAACGTGGGGTGGGCGTAGATGTCGGCGACCGTCACCTCTGGGAACCGGGTGCGCAGCCGCGACACCATCTGCGCCGCAGTCAGCGAGCCACCGCCGAGGCTGAAGAAGTCGTCACCCAGCGTCTGGACGCGCGAGCCCAGCACGTCCTCCCACTCGCCCCGCAGCCACATCTGCGGCTCCGACAGGATCTGGGTGAACTCCTCGGCGGAGTCCTCGACCGGCAGCGGCCACGGCAGCGCATCGCGGTCGACCTTGCCCGAGGTCCGGGTCGGCAACTCGGGCACGATCGCGAGCCGCGGCACGAGCGCCGCGGGCAGGTCGGCACGCAGGGACGCCTGCGCGGCGTCGGCGTCGAAGCCCGGCTCGACGGCCAGGTAGCCGACGAGCAGTTTCGTTCCGGACGCCGTGGCCCGCACTGCGGCCGCCGCGCCGTTCACGCCCGGCAGCGCCTGCAGGGCGCTGTCGATCTCACCCAGCTCGATGCGGCGTCCACCCACCTTGACCTGGTCGTCGGCACGGCCCTGGAAGATCAGCCCGGCCGCCTCGTTGCGCACTAGATCGCCGCTGCGGTAGGCGCGCTGCCAGCCGAGCGTGGGCATGGGGGCGTACTTCTCGGCGTCCTTTGCCGGGTCGAGGTAGCGGGCCAGACCGACGCCGCCGATGATGAGCTCGCCCACCTCACCCTCGCCGACCGGGACGCCGGACGCGTCGACCACGGCGAGGTCCCAGCCGGCCAGCGGCAACCCGATGCGCACCTGCTCACCGGCGTGGACGCGGGCGCCGCACGCCACGACCGTCGCCTCGGTCGGGCCGTAGGTGTTCCACACCTCGCGGGCCTCGGTGGCGAACCGGGTGCCGATCTCGGGCGGGCAGGCCTCGCCGCCGAGGATCAACAGGCGGACGTCGGCCAGCGCGTCGGTCGGCCACAGGGACACCAGCGTCGGGACCGTCGAGACGACGGTGATGTCGTTGGCGACGAGCCACGGCCCGAGATCCATGCCGGAGCGCACCAGCGAGCGCGGCGCCGGCACCAGGCAGGCACCGTTGCGCCACGCCAGCCACATCTCCTCACACGACGCGTCGAACGCTACCGACAGGCCCGCCATCACCCGGTCGCCCGGGCCGATCGGGGCGTCGGTGAGGAACAGGTCGGCCTCGGCGTCCACGAACGCCGCCGCGCTGCGGTGGCTGACCGCGACCCCCTTCGGGGTGCCGGTGGAGCCGGAGGTGAAGATCACCCACGCGTCGTCGTCGAGGGACGGCTCGGTGGGTGCGGTGGTGGCGCCCGGCCCGGCCTGTGGGACCACCGAGCCCGACGCACGTGGCCCCGGAACGGTAAGGGTGAGGTCATTGCCGACGACTGCGGCCACCCTCGCTTCGCCGAAGACGAGGTCGGCGCGCTCGTCGGGATCGTCGGCGTCCACCGGCACGTAGGCGGCGCCGGCCAGCAGCACCCCCATGATCGCGACGTACAGGTCGACCGTTCCCGAGCTGATGCGGACGCCCACCTTGTCGCCCGGCCCGACGCCGACGTCGGCGAGGCTGGCGGCCACCGCCTGGGCCTCGTCGGCGAAGTCGGCATACGTGAGCATGCTCGCGCCGTTGTCGAGAGCAGGTTCGTCAGGATTGTCGGCGACCGTCGTGAGGAACACGTCGACGAGCGTGCGGGGCGGGCTCGCCTCGTGGCTGCGCAGCAGAGTCACGCCGCGATTGTCTCAGGTGCCGCGGCGGACGCCACCCTCCCGGGCCGCGGAGGTGGGCGCGCCGCCCCTCGCGAGTTCCCGCCGCCGCCCCTGAGCTCCTGCTGCGCATCCTGACTTCCCGCCGCGCACGCTGTCCCCGCCCCTCCGATTCCCTGCTGCGCAACCTGACTTCCCGCTGCGCATCCTGACTTCACGCTGCGCATGCTGACCTCCCGCTGCGCAACCTGACTTCCCGCTGCGCATCCTGACTTCCCGCTACGCATGTTGACTTCCCGCTGCGCATGTTGTCCCCGCCCCCCGAGTTCCTGCTGCGCATCCTGACTTCCCGCTGCAGCTCGTTCTCGACGCCGGTCCTATAGAGCGAGCAACGAGACCGACCGGCAGCAGGAGCCCCCCAACCGCAGCAACGAGACCGACCAGCAGCAACAAGACCGACCAGCAGCAGGAACGGGCGGCCATGACCGACAGCACCGGCAGCACCACCGGTGGCGCCAAGCCACGGCAACCCTCGGACGCCTCTGCGGCAGGGGCATAGGGTTCGGGGGTGCTCGACATCCTCATCCAGGCATTGGCAATGGTGGCGATCATCGGCCTCGGCCAGTACATCAAGTACCTCAGGTGGGTCGGCCCCGAGCACTTCACCATCTTCAGCAAGCTGGTGCTGAACCCCGCTGGCTGGCCGCCCGCTACGCCGTCTGCATCCTGTCGGCGCTCGCCGTCTGGTTCCTGGCCCCGTTCGACCACGAGATCCGCCTCGTCATCGTCATGGTGCTGTTTGCCCCCATCGCGTCCATGGGCCCCGCCCTGACCGACGAGTCGGGCAGCGACGTCCAGCTGTCGTCGTTCCTCAACACCGTCACCATCCTGGTCGCCATCGTGGTGCTGCCGTCGCTGATGCTCCTGCTGCACGCCTGAGCACCCCACCCGGACGCCAGACGCCCCGCCTTGACGCCGGGCGTAGAATCGAAACTCGGTTCATACGAAAAGGACGTCGTTTTGTCACAACCGCCCGTGCATTCCGAGACCGATATCAGCGACCTCGACGTGGTCGCACGCGAGCTCGCGACGGAGCAGGCCCACGTCGACGCCGTCTACGACCGGCTGGCCGAGGCCACGGCGTCGGCGCGCTCGAGCGCCACGCAGGGCCAGGACATTTTCCGCTCCGACCGCGAATCCTGGATGCGCGAAGAGCACGGCACCGCGCTGTTCGAGCGCGACGCGTTCGCCTTCCAGGCGGCGCGCCGCCTGGCCGTTCTGGACGCCGAGCACGAGGGTCTGGTCTTCGGACGCCTCGACCACACCGACCGTGAGATCCGCTACATCGGCCGCATCGGCGTCCGCGACGAGGAGTACGAGCCGCTGGTGATCGACTGGCGCGCCCGCGCCGCCGAGCCGTTCTACCGCGCCACCCCGAACAACCCGATGGACGTCGTGCGCCGCCGCGTCCTGCGCTGCCGCAACGACCGGGTCACCGGCATCGAGGACGACCTGCTGGACGCCGACGCCCGCCCCGACGACATGCCGGTCATCGGCGAGGGCGCCCTGATGGCGTCGCTGGCCCGCGCCCGCGGCACGCGGATGCGCGACATCGTCGCCACGATCCAGGCCGAGCAGGACGAAGCGATCCGCGCCGAGTACGCCGGCGTCACCTCGATCTCCGGCGGACCGGGCACCGGCAAGACCGTCGTCGCCCTGCACCGTGCCGCCTACCTGCTCTACAGCAACCGGCGGCGGTTCGAGCGCGGCGGCATCCTGGTCGTCGGCCCCGGCCCGGTGTTCATGAACTACATCGAGCGCGTCCTGCCGAGCCTTGGCGAGGACTCGGTGACGCTGCGCGCGATCGGTGCCCTCGCCGACGACGTGCTCGGGCTGCGCGCGGTCCGCGTCGACGACGCCGCCGCGGCGTACGTGAAGGGCAGCCTGCGCATGGTGAAGGTGCTGCGCAACCTGGTCCACGACCCGCTGCTCGACGCCGGCGCCGACGGCCCGATGCTGCGCGTCACCGTCAAGGGTGAACCCTTGACGCTGCGGGCCCCCGCGCTCGCGCGGATCCGCGCCGGCGTCCTGTCCCACCACAAGGCCAACCTCGGCCGCGACGCCGTCGAGAAGGCGCTGCTGCAGGCGCTGATGAGCCAGGTGCCCGATTCGGTCGACCTCGACGACGACGTGGTGGCCGACCTGATCACCGACTCGGCGTCGTGGAAGATGTTCCTGCAGGCCTGGTGGCCGCCGCTGATCGCCACCGAGGTGCTGGCCCGCCTCGCCGACCCGGCCGTCGTCGCGCGGGTCGCCGACGGCGTCCTGTATGCCGACGAGCAGGCCACGCTGGCGGCCAGCTACAGCGGGCAGCAGGAGTGGTCGATCGCCGACACCGCCCTGCTCGACGAGCTGGTGGCCATCCTCGGCCCGGTTCCGCCCGATGCCGAGGACGCCGACCCGACCCTGTTCCTGACCAGCGGGAGCGAGGTGTCCGAGCTGGTCACGACCGCCGACACGCTGTCACGCCAGATGGAGGTCGACCCGACCGAGGACCGCCACGAGACCTACGCCCACGTGCTCGTCGACGAGGCCCAGGACGTGACCCCGATGCAGTGGCGCATGCTGCGCCGCCGCGGGTCGCAGGCGAGCTGGACCGTCGTGGGCGACCTGGCGCAGAGCTCCTGGCCCGACCTCGACGAGGTCGGCCAGGCAGTGCGCGACCTCATTGGACGCCAACCGCACCGCCAGTTCCGGCTGTCGGTCAAC
>RRZT012802031.1_pt1 | contig 17316 bp, 13 predicted proteins | sample 2165551 | NCBI WGS metagenome assembly RRZT01 (sample SAMN10456910, study PRJNA506462) | wastewater metagenome | biome: wastewater; feature: sludge; material: wastewater sludge; isolation source: wastewater sludge with Escherichia coli K12::gfp cells carrying plasmid... | place: USA: Moscow, Idaho...
CAGCTCCCACTGCATGGGGGCGAGCTCCTGGGCTTCGTCAACCACGACGTGTCCGTAGGTCCACTCGCGGTCCGCGGCGGCGCGCTCGGCGAGGGTCACGGCGGGGCCGCCGTCCGAGACTCGATCGACGATCGTCTGGGCGTCCACGATCCCACCCCCCAAGTTCATCGCCTGCATGGTTTCGGCGACGTAGCCGGAGAGTTCGGCCTCACGTGCCTGCGCCGCAGTGCGCTGATGCTTCTCGAAATCGTTGGCGAAGGGTCCGAGGCAATCGTAGAGCTCATCGATGATGGCGATGTCGGCCGGGGTGAGACCGCCACCCTTGGGGCGGGCAATGGCGTCGCGTTCGGATTGTGTGAGCTCGGGTGCCATCTGCTCCAACAGGTGCGGGCGGGCATAGAGGCGTTCGAGCAGCTGCATCGGTGAGGACGGCAGCCAGTGCAGGTTGATCTCGCGCCGGGCATCGATGCTGGAGGCGACGTCGCCCACGATCCAATCGTTGTCCGCGAGCTCCAGCTCCTTGGCCCGGGCCACCTGATTGGCCAGGTTCTCCACCAGGAGCCGTGCGTAGGTGTCGCGCGCCTGATTGTGGGTCAAACCCGTGCGGCGGGCCCGGCGCTGGGCGGCCTCCACATCGCCGGGTGCCAGCGTGACGGTCTCGGAATCGATGCGGAAGGAGACGGCCTCGTCCAAGGGGCGCTCGAGCACCCTGCGCACGGACCGCTTGGCGATCTCGCGCCACACGAGCCGCCCCTTGATCTCGGCCACGGCGGCCGGTTCCTCGGCGGTGGCCTCCACTCCGGGTACAAGTCCGCCGATGGTGGCGGAAACAACATCGGATTCTCCCAGGGAGGGCAACACCTGATCGATGTAGCGCAGGAACACGGGGGAGGGTCCCACGATGAGCACGCCCGACCGAGAGAGGCGGTCGCGCCGGCTGTAGAGCAGGAACGCCGCCCGATGAAGGGCCACCGCGGTCTTGCCGGTACCGGGGCCACCCTGCACCACGAGCACACCTGTGGAATCGGCGCGAATGATCGTGTCCTGTTCGGCCTGAATGGTGGCGACGATGTCCGTCATCTTGCCGTCGCGGGCCTGGCTCATCGCGGACATGAGGGCACCCTCACCCGTCAGGTTGAGGTCGTTGCCACCCGGAGCACGGGAGTCGAGCAACTCGTCCTCCACGCCGGTGACCTCGCGGAAACGAGTCTGGATGTGCCGCCGTCGTACCACATCGCCCGGCTGGGCGGCCGTGGCCTGATAGAACGGCTCGGCCTGGGGCGCCCGCCAGTCCAACAGGATGATCTCCTGGGATTCGTCCTTCAGCCCGATGCGGCCGATGTGCTCGGTGGCGCCGTCGTTGAAGTCGAGACGGCCGAGCACCAGCCGATTCTCCACGTTGCGCAGGCGGATGAGGTTGTCCTCGTAGTGGATGGCGAACGAATCGCGCTCGCTGCGCCCGCCGGCGCTCTCGATGTCATTGCGTGCACGAACGTCCCGCAGGCGCGATTCGTAGCCTTCGCGTTGACGGTCCAACGCACTGTATGCCGTGTTGACGTGCAGCTGTTCCTGAGCAATTGCACGTTCGCGCGGCCTCGCCGTGACATCTGACAAAGGATTGCCTCCTGAACGAGAACTCCGCCACCGTGGACTGGCGTTCGCCAGCTCGCGGCCGAAGCGTCAAAATGGGACTGTCCATTATGGTCCGTCAGCACCCAGTTTCTCAATCGCGCTCGTCACACGGACGGACTTTCCGGGCCGAATATTCGCCACCCGCACGTTGCGCCCGCCGTGAAACGAGCTCGCCAACTCTGTTTGCCGGGCCGAATGTGACAGGATTGACGAGGAGGGCTGGTGGAAGACAAGCCACGAGACAAGGAGTTGGACATGGGGAACTACATTTCATTTCCCGAGGATGCTCCACGGCACAAGGTGGACAAGCTCATCCTGAATCTGGTGGATCCGGCAACGGATGCGGGCTCCATCGCGCGGCTGGTCTCGGGTTCGCTGGGCACGTTGGACAGCGAGGCGGCGGCCAACTTCGACACCGATCCGCTCATCGACTACCGCGCCCAGCGCCCTTGGGTGAACTACCGCAACGGCGAGCTCGCGGGGATCTGGCGTGAGGGAATCGCGCTCTCGATCGTCAAGGACGTCGAGGGCACGCCGTTCCTGCGCTTGCACGGCACCGAGCCCGATTTCCACTGGGACTCGCTGGTTGCGGACATGCTCGACGTCGTCGAACGCTTTGGTGTGCAGTCGGTCTACTCGTTCACCGCGATCGGCACGCCCACGCCGCACACCCGGCCGGCCGACATGATCGTCAGGACGTCCGAGAAGCTGCCGGATCAGCCGGTGCTCGAGGCCGATTTCTGGTTCCAATCCTCCTTTGCCGACTACCTGGAGTATCACGCCTCCCGCCTGGGAATACCGATGGCCAATGTTGCCGTGCGGGTGCCCGTGTATCTGGCCGGCCAGCACTATTCGGCTGGCGCGGTGGGAGCTCTGAGCATGGTGGGAAAGCTGGCGGGATTACGTTTCCCGCTGGGAGACTTGCAGCACGACGTCATCATGCAGAACGAGCAACTCACGAGCTTGGCCGGGGAGAACGAGGAGCTTGCACGGATCATCGCGGCATTCGAACACGAGTACGACGAGAAGGGCGTGACGCCCGGATTCGTCACGGCCCCCGAGGAGGACTTCTCGGTGCCCTCGGTGGATGAGATCGGGCGAGCGGCGGAGCAGTTCCTTGCCCAGGTGGACATGGCCAATGAACGCCCCCGCGTGGAGAATCAGTTCGACCCGCAGGGCCTCATACGCCGCATCGACGAGATCCGGCGCTCGCGGGCCTGGCGCGAGATGAGCGAGAACAACGCGGGGCCCGATTCCTCGGGCGATCTGGGCAATGGCACCGGCACTGGCCGAGGGACCGGCACCGGGTTCGGCCCCGACTTCGGATCGGGGCCGGATCGTGACGCGAACGGCGATGCCGCGGGTACAGGTGAGGATGGCGGGGGTACCGGCCCGAACGGCGACGGACCCGACCCCCCTGCCCCGCCCGCGGACCTGGGCGAGGAGGCTGCCGCCGGTGCGGGAGACATGGAATCTCCCAGCAGTGTCAACACCGAGTCCGGCGAGGATTCGGACAAAGGGTCCCAGCGGCGTTCGCGCGGGGGCAAGCATTCCTGGCGCTTCGGACGGGACGGCGAATAGGGTGACCCCGTGAAGAATTCGGGCTCTCGTGGGGCACGCAATGCCAGCCGCAAGCCACTGGCGGTGTGGCTGGCGGCCGAAGTCGTCTATGTCATCGCGATCGCCGGGCGTTCCAGCTTCGGTGTTGCGGGTCTGGAGGCGATGGACAGATTCGACATCGCGGCCGCGACCCTGTCACTCTTCACCGTTGTCCAGCTCGGTGTCTATTCCCTGGCGCAGATCCCCGCAGGAATGCTGGTTGACAGGCTCGGGGTGCGCAAGGTCCTTGCGGGCGGTGCCCTGCTCATGGCGGCGGGCCAGGTCCTTCTGGGATTGGCGGACAACCTTCCGCTCGCCCTGGCGGCCCGCATCCTCATCGGACTCGGTGACGCCACCGCCTTCATGTCCGTGATTCGAGTGATTCCGGCATGGTTCACACCCGGCGCCGCTCCCATGCTGACCCAGCTGACGGGCGTGATCGGGCAGTTCGGACAGGTCATCTCCTCCTTTCCGTTCGCCTGGGCCCTGTATCAGTTCGGGTGGTCGAAGGCGTTCATCGCTCTGGGAGTGGCCGGAGTCCTCGCCGCAACCGTCTCCTGGATCGGCGTGAGGGACTGGCCGAGCACACGGCGTCAGCCCGTGCCGGGTGAACCAGCGGAGAGCGAGATCCCGAGCTTCACGAGCGCCTTCAAGGAACCGGGCACCTGGCTGGGCTTCTGGACTCATTACGTGGGGGCTTTCCCTTCCATGGTCTTCATGTTGAGCTGGGGCGTGCCATTTCTTCAGGTTGCGAACGGTATGAGCCCCGCGCTTGCCTCCGGGATCATCGTGATACAGCCCGTTGTGGGCATCGTTTCCGGCCCGATCATCGGCCGGATGACGGGGCTGCATCCGCTGCGCCGCACGTGGATGGTGTACGGGGCGGCCGCGCTCACCATCGCCGCCTGGATGCCCATGCTGTTGCGGGACGATCCCGCTCCCACGTGGATGATCATCATGCTGCTGTGCGTGCTGTCGGTCTCCGCGGCGGCATCGGGCATCGCCTTTGACTTCGTGCGCACCTCGGTTCACCCCGCTCGGGTCGGAGCGGCGAACGGGCTCGCCAACATGGGCGGATTCACCGCAACACTCTTCACCGCGTGGCTGATCGGAGTGGCGCTGGACTTCTTTGCGGTCGATGGCGTCTACACCCCGGGTTCCTACCGGGCCGCCATGGCGCTGCAGGGCGTCGTTCTGGTGGTGGGGCTCATCGGCGTGGCCGATGCCAAGCGCAGGACCCGCCGGCGCATGGCGGAGCAGGGCACCATCGTTCCACCGATTCGCGACGTGATCCGCCGGTACCGGGACAGCTGAGGGGCGCTCAGTTCGGGATGGCGGAGGACCAGAGCTGCCCGGGATGGAGTTGGGAGTCGGAGAAGATCCGGGCTCCCGCACCACGGCGGCGCAGGTCGACGTCGTCAATGACTCGCGCGGGCAGTGACAGCTTGCGGACCCGCCGCTCGATCTCGAACACCGGGAACTCCCGATCGGAGGCAGCAATGACGATGTTGCCGAAGCGGCGGCCCTTGAGGATGGAGGGATCGACGATGGCGATCATGTGGGGGAAGTGCCGGCCGATCGTCGCGATCTCCTCACCGAGCCGGCTCAGGCCCGTCGAGGCAATCGAGTTCATGATGTAGATGCCGCTCGGGGCGAGCACCTCGTGGGCACGCCCGGCGCACTCGCTGGTCCGGAGTTGAGCGGGCACCTCTCGGTTTCGGAAGGCGTCGCGGACGACCACGTCCCACAAGGCGTGCGTGGTGTCCAACGCGTGGCGCGCCTCGTCGGCACGGATGCGCAGGCGCGGGGCGGGAGGAAGATCGAACCACTCGCGGACGTGGCGGGCGAGGGAGGCGTCGAGTTCGATGGCCAACTGTTTGGAGCCGGAGTGCCCGGCATCCAGAGCCCGAGCGAGTGCACACCCGGCGCCCCCCAGGTGAAGCGCTCGCAGTGGCACGGTGTCCCCGAGCGTGGCTCCAACGATCAACTCGATGTGCTGCATGTACTCGAACTCAAGGTGGTGTGGGTCATCCAGATCGAGCGCGGAGGATTCGGCGCCGTCGAGATACAGCGTGATGAGGCTTGGCTGATACGGACTCTGCCCGATCTCCGCCAGTGCAAAATCGGTCTGGACGGGTTCGGTGGGAAGGCGATCAAGCGGGGAGAGCGACTTGCTGAATCTGTTTGCGCGGGTCACCTCCCCACCATATCGCGTGTGCGGTTTTTCGGTCGGAGCGAGCGCGTAGGCTTGAGACGAACATACGGCGGTGGGTGGGAGGGGGTGTCATGTCCCGAGCACCTCGATCGGAGCAGGCACGGCGCGATTGGGGCAGCGATGATTCGCGCACTCCGATCCTGCACGTTGACATGGATGCCTTCTTCGTGTCGGTCGAGCTTCTGGACCGGCCGGATCTCGCCGGCAAACCGGTGGCGGTGGGCGGGCAGGAGCGGGGCGTCGTCTCCGCGGCCTCCTACGAGGCCCGCAGTCACGGAGTGAACTCGGCGATGCCCGTGGGGCAGGCCTTCAGGCGCTGCCCCCAGCTGATCATGCTCCCTCCCAACGGGGCGAGGTATGCGGCGGTGTCCCGGCGCGTGATGGGAATTCTGCGGGATGTCACTCCGCTCGTTGAACAGGTCTCGGTTGACGAAGCCTTCCTCGATGTGTCCGGTGCGCGCAAGTTGTTCGGATCTCCGGTGCAGATCGGGGCCATGCTGCGCGGGCGAATCCGTTCGGAGGTCGGTGTGCCGGCCTCGGTGGGCATCGCCGCCACCAAGCACGTGGCCAAGGTGGCCTCCGCGCACGCGAAGCCGGACGGGCTGCTGCTCATTCCCGAAGCGGCCACGAAGGAGTTCCTTCATTCGCTCCCGGTTGGTGCGCTGTGGGGGGTGGGGGAGAAGACGCGCGAAAGGCTCGAGGTGCAGGGTGTGGAGACCGTGGGAGATCTGGCCGCGCTCGGAAAGGAGAGGCTCATCCGCATTCTGGGGCGCGCCGGCGGCTCTCACCTGCACGATCTGGCCATGGGAATCGACCCGCGGCAGATCGTCACCGGCCGTGAGGAGAAGTCCATCGGCCGGGAGGTGACCTTCTTCGATCACGTGAGCGACCGGGCCGAACTCGAGCACGTGCTGCTCTCCCAGGCACATGACACGGCCCGGCGGCTGCGCGCTCGCGGACTGTTTGCGGGCACCGTGGCCATCAAGGTCCGATTCGCCGATTTCTCCACCATCACCCGCTCGGCAACGCTGGCGCAGGCGAGCAATGTGGCACAGGAGCTCTACGAGCGGGCGCGCCGGCTCCTGGAGGCCATCCGCATTCCGCCGGATGGCCTGCGCCTGCTGGGATTGCGCGCCGAGCAGTTCTCCACCGGCGGCGGTGGCGTCCAACTTGCGTGGGACGATGACCCGCGCCGTGCGGAGGCCGAGAACGTGATGGATCTGGTGGGCCAGAAGTTCGGGGCCGGCGCAATCCGCCCGGCCAGTCTGTTGGGCCACAGGCAGTCCGGAAGAACGGAGGGCCGGCCCGATGGTGAGGGGCGGAGTACTCCGCCAAAGGCTCGGCCGGGCCGGGATGAGCGGTAGCGGGCAGTCCGCCGTCCGCGAATTCGTGCTGGGTGCCCATGGCGGCGAAGTTCGAAGGAGGCGCTTGGCCCCGCCGCGGTAAAGGCGCAGCTCAGTGCCGGTGTGCGCGGATCGAGCCGCCCGGGCCACGCCGCAACGCCACCGAATCCGGCGTAGAATCGCCCGAGAATCATATCGATTCAGGCACAGTTGGGCCCAGTGATGCCGAGCAGACTACCCGGTGACTTCGGCAACGCGATAGGCTTGGGGCTACACCGATCGATGAGGAGACACCATGCCTCTTTCTGAATACGAACGAAAGATGCTTGAGGAACTCGAGGCTCAGCTGGCCGACGAGGACCCGAGCTTCGCGGACACGCTCAAGCCGGAGCCGCCCGCGGCTTCAGTTCCGATGCGCCTTTCCATTCGTCATCTTGTTCTTGGCCTGCTGATTGCCGTTCTGGGCATTGCCGTCCTGGTGGCCGGCATTGCCTTCGAGATCGTGATCGTGGGTGTCCTCGGTGTGGTCGTCATGTTCGGAGGATTCTGGTACATCACGGAAGGCATGCAGTCAGGTCCTGCCGAACCGGGTACTGCCCCGAAGAAGCCCAAGCGTTCCGGCGGAGGAAACTTCATGTCCCGCCAGTCCGAGGAATGGGAGCGTCGCAAGCGCGACCAGCGCTAGAGTTTTCCCCGGTGCCTCGGGCACCGCCACACACGCCCGCCAACGTGATGCAGTGTTTTGATCGCTGCAGAGTTGGTGGGCGTTTTGTGTGCCGAAAGAACAGGGCGTGCGCGCCCTCCACTCTCCTCCCCGGGAGCCCCTTCTCGTGGTGTGAGCTGGCATTTGCGTGGCCTCGCCCGGAGAGCTCTGTTCACTTTGAGGGACCTGTGGGGAGTTCACTCCACCCGAGTTATTGGCGGCATTCCTGAGTTTTCTCTGGAAGTGACCACTATTGAATCCTTGCGTGTGGAGGAATGTGGAGTAAAGTGGTGGCTACGTCAACGGCGGGGAGGAGGACGCATGTTTCTTGGAACATACGAGCCTCGACTTGATGAGAAGGGGCGCTTGATTCTCCCAGCCAAGTACCGGGATCAGCTTCAAGGTGGTCTGGTCATGACACGAGGTCAGGAGCACTGCCTCTACGTATTTCCCCACGCGGCGTTTGTGCAGATGCAGGAGCAGTTGCAGAAGGCGCCGCTCACGTCCAAGGAGGCGCGTTCATACCTTCGGGTATTCCTGTCCGGTGCAGTGGACGATGCACCGGACAAGCAGGGTCGGATCACGATTCCGGCGGGCCTGCGCAGCTACGCGGGTTTGGAGCGTGAATTGGCTGTCATCGGAACCGGCAATCGAATCGAGATCTGGAATCTGACCGCGTGGAACGAGTACTTGACCGAGCAGGAGGCAGCTTTTGCCGATCGTGAGGACGAGATAATACCGGGACTCTTTTGATCCTGATCGGTGTTCTCTCCTGTCAGTCTGAGGCAATTCCCCAGCTTCAGGATGGCAGGAGTGGAACACTGCTTCAGGGGTGGAGTGCCGTCACTGGAAAGGAGAGATGAGAATGGCAGAAACCTCTGGCCGGGAGACGCCCGTGCGCGCAGCCGACAATGCCCTGCACGTTCCGGTTCTCCTCGAGGAGTGCATCGAGTTGCTGGCACCCGCCTTCGCGGGGGAGGCACCCGTGATGATCGACGCAACCCTGGGAATGGGCGGGCACAGCCACGGTTTCCTTCAGCATTTCGCCAACCTCATCGTGATTGGCATCGATCGTGACCCCGAGGCCATCGAGTTGGCCAGCGAACGGCTCAAGGAGTTCGGCTCGCGCTTCCAACCGGTCCGGGCCACCTACGATCGGATCGACGACGTCGCCCGAGAGTACGGGCGCAACGGTCGCGTCCAGGGCATCCTCATGGACCTGGGAGTCTCCTCCCTTCAGCTGGACGAGGAGGCGCGGGGCTTCTCCTACTCCCACGACGCCCCTTTGGACATGCGGATGGACACCTCTCAGGGGCGGACCGCCGCGGACATCCTCGCCACCTCGAGCGTGGGGGAGATCGCCCGCATTCTCTCCTCCTACGGCGACGAGCGCTTCGCGATGAAGATCGCCCGGCGCATCGTCTCGGTTCGGGACCGGACTCCCGTGACTCGAACCTCCCAGTTGGCCGATCTTGTCAAGGAGTCCATTCCTGCAGCGACCAGGCGGACGGGCGGAAACCCGGCGAAGCGCACCTTCCAGGCGTTGCGCATTGCCGTCAACGATGAACTTGCGGTTCTTGAACGTGCGATGCCGCGGGCAGTGGCCTCGCTCGCCGTGGGTGGCCGCGTCGTCGTGGAGTCCTACCAGTCACTGGAGGACAAGATCGTCAAGCGTGAGCTCGCCAAGGGAGCCAGCTCCACCACTCCGGCAGGTCTCCCGGTCGAGTTGCCGGGCCATGAACCCCTCCTCCGACTTCTCACCCGCGGCGCCCGCAAGGCGAGCGCCGCCGAGGCGGCTGTGAATCCACGCAGCGCCTCCGTCCGTCTCCGCGCGGCCGTTCGGCTGCGCGACGAAGGGAGCCAGCAATGAGCGCCATCCCCGCAACTTCTCCGAAGTCCGCCCGGCGGGCGCCAGAACATCAGATCATCACCGGGCTTCCCAACCTGTCGCTGGTTCCCACCCCGGCGCCCGCGCGAGGATTCATCAGCACGGTCGTGGCCTGCCTGGTCCTCTTTCTCGGGGCGTTCGGCCTGGTGTTCTTCCTCAACACCACGATGGTTGCCACCGCCTACGAGATCCAGAACGTCAACCGGCAGATCAATGCGGCCGCGGCCACCTTGGAGACGCTCACCGATCAGGTGGTTCACCTCTCCACCCCCAACGGTCTCATGGAGAAGGCGGTGGACATGGGATTGGTGCCGGCAACGGACGTGCGCCACCTCGACGTGGAAACCGGGAACGTGGTGACACCGGCGGATCCCGACGCGGCGGCGGCCATGGCCCCGAATGGCGAGGCGGAAACGGCAACGGAGACTCAAGGAAACTAGATGTCCGAGAAGAAGGATCACCCTCGACGTCGGGCGATACGGGTGAGCCTTTCTCACCTTCTGGAAGCCTTCCGCCGCCAGCCCGCTCATGTGCGGCGCCTGCGCTCGGTCTTTGTTCTCTTTGCCGTCAGCGCCGTGCTGCTGGGGGTGCGGCTCGTCGACCTCCAGATCGTGCGAGCCGACGATCTTGCGGAGAGCGCGTCCGAATTCCGTACCCGCACCGAGAAGATTCAGGCGAAGCGTGGCGACATCCTCGATTCGTCCGGAGCGGTGTTGGCAACCTCCGTGGAGCGTTACAACGTGGGCGTGAATCGGGAGAAGATCTCCGAGTACATTCACTACGAGAAAAATGAGGACGAGAAGCTGGTGGCCGTGGGGACCGGCGCCGCCGAGGCCGCGAAGCAACTGGCGCCGCTTCTGGAGTTGGATCAGGCCGAACTGGGCGGCCTGATGCTCGGCGGCCATGACGATCGCACATTCGTCTATCTGAAGAAGGACATCTCGCCGGAGCTGTGGCGGGAGATTCGCGCCCTGGGCATCTACGGCATTGAGCCGGAGCAGGTGATGAAGCGGGAATACCCGAACGGTGATGTCGCGGGCAACATTCTCGGGTACATCGGTTTGACCGGCGAAACCCAGGAGGGAGTGAAGGAGACTCCCACGGGGCAGGCGGGAATCGAGCGCACCCAGGAGGATGTCCTGACGGGAGAGGACGGATCCATCACCTACCAGGTGGCCGATGGCACGATCCTTCCCAATGCGCAGCGCACGGAGGTTCCCTCGGTGAATGGAAGCAACGTTCGCCTCACCATCAATCGCGACCTGCAGAAGACGTTGCAGGACGCTCTGAACACGCCCGTCAACGAACAAGGTGCCGAGTGGGCGTCTGCCGCCGTTCTGGAGATTGGCACCAACCGGGTGCTTGCGCTTGCCGAATCGGGAACCCCGAACCCGGGTGATCTGGCGGGAACCTCCCCGGAGAATTGGGGATCGCGCTCCGTGCAGGCCGTTGTTGAACCGGGGTCCACGGGCAAGCTCATCACGTTCGCGGCAGGCATCGATCAGGGAACGATCACCCCGGAGAGCACCTTCTACGTGCCGGACACCATCACCATGCCAAACGGGGAGTCGATCAGTGACAACGACGCCCATGGGGCGCAGGAGCTGACGACTGCCGGAATCCTCGCATACTCCTACAACACCGGGCTGGTCCAGATCGGTGACACCATCCCGGACGAGGTCCGCTTCGAGTACATGGAGAAATTCGGTATCGGTTCCAAGACGGGCATCGAGCTGCCCGCCGAATCCGGTGGTCTCTTGTGGCCCATGGACTCCTGGGACAACCGGACGCGATACACCACGATGTTCGGTCAGGGATGGGCGGCCACCACCCTGCAGCTCGCCCAGATGGTCTCGATCATCGGGAACGACGGCGTCCGGGTGCCCGTCCACATCATCGACTCCACCATCGCCCCGGACGGGCAGGAGACGCCCACCGTGGTGGGCGATTCCGAGCGGGTGATCTCCTCGGAGTCCTCCCACACCATGCTCGACATGATGCAGGCGGTCACCGATACCGGCTCCACGGGGTGGCGCGCGGCGGTGCCCGGTTACAATATTGCGGGTAAGACGGGAACCGCTCAGGTTCCCGATGAGAACGGCCAACTGACCAAGCGTGTCGGTACGTTCGTGGGAGTGGTGCCGGCGGAGGATCCGCAGATTGCCATCGCCGTGACGGTCTACAACGCGGACGGAGCCGGATACGGCGGAGACGTTGCCGCGCCGGTCTTCAAGGACACGGTGTCCTTCGCGGTTCGCCAGCTGGGCATCCCACCCTCGACCGTGCCGCTCGTTCGGTTGCCGTGGTATCCGGGAGAGGTGATTGAGTCCAATGGTTGAGCTGACTGAACTCGCAGAGCTGGTGGGAGGTAGCTGCATGGGAAGCGCGCGAGTCAGCGCCATCACCTCCGACTCGCGCAGCGTGGCCCCCGGCGTCCTGTTCGCCGCCGTGCCGGGTCAGCACGTGCACGGAGCACGGTTTGCGGCCGGTGCCATTCTGGCGGGAGCGGCGGCCGTGGTCACGGACCCGGAGGGTGCCCAGATCATCTCCACCCTGACCGGCGTGGAGGCGCCACTGCTGGTGGTTCCGGACGTCGCGCGGCGATTGGGTGAGATCGCGGCGGCCGTCTACGGCAACCCTGCGGACCGGCTGCGAACGTTTGCGATCACCGGAACCAACGGCAAGACCACCACGGCCTTCCTGCTGGAGCACATCCTGGCGTCCTGCGGCAGAGTGACGGGCATGATCGGAACCGTGGCGCTGCGTCTGGCAGGCCACGAGATCCCCGCGGCCATGACCACGCCGATGCCGGCGGATTTCCAGCGGCTTCTGTCCGAGCTGGACCAGTACGGGGGAACGGACCTCGTCATTGAGGCCTCCTCCCACGCGCTGGCACAGGGGCGCACCGATCCGGTCCGCTTCGACGTGGCCGGATTCACCAACCTCACCCAGGATCACCTCGACTTCCACAAGACCTTCGAGGAGTACTTCGCCGCCAAGGCATCGCTCTTCACCTCGCGCCGGTGCCGCCGCGCCGTCATTTGCGTCGACGACGAATGGGGCGTCAGCCTCCTGGAGAGGGCCCGGCAGCAGATCGGACCGGAGAATGTCACCGCGTTGGCGTGCACCGGCACCCTGCCGCAGGGGGTGCACGGGTGGCGAGTGAGTTCGCAGCCGGCGTCCAATGTCACGCGCATCTCCATGGAGTCCACCACAGGTCAGCGCCTGGAATTCTCCACCGCCCTGCCCGGTTCCTTCAACGTTTCCAATGTTGCCCTCGCCGTTGCGATGGCTCTCGATTCGGGTGTTCCGGAACAGGACATCCCCTCCACCATCAGCCCGGCCGTGCCGGGGCGCATGGAGGTGATCTCCGAGGCCCCGCGCGTTGTCGTGGACTTTGCGCACAACACGGATGCGCTGGTCAAGGCCATGGAGGCGCTGCGTGAGACCACGCAGGGTCGGCTCATCGTGCTCACCGGCGCGGCGGGTGAACGGGACAAGGGCAAGCGCCCGGCCATGGGAGCGGCGGTTGCCCGCCACGCGGATGTCGTGATCATTACAGACGACGACCCCCATTCCGAGGATCCGGCAACCATCCGCCGCGATGTTCTCGCAGGTACCGCCGGCACCCCCACCCCGGTGAGGGAGGTGGCGGACAGGGAACAGGCCATTCACCTGGCGATCCTGGACGCCGACCCAGAGGATACGATTCTTCTAGCAGGGCGCGGCCACGAGACCATTCAAGAGGTCGGCGAGGACCAGATCGAGCTGGATGATCGAGTCGTTGCCCGGCAAGCACTCGCGGCCCGTGCAGTGCGATCTAGTCAGGAGAAGAACGCATGATTCCCGTGACGCTGGCACAGCTGGCCAGAGACTGCGACGGTCAAGTCGTGGGCTCTCCCACCACATTGATCAGTGATGTGAGCACCGATACCCGGACAGTGACGCCCGGTGCGATCTTTGCAGCCATCAAGGGAGAACGCGTGGATGGTGCCACGCTCTCCGGTCAGGCACTGGAGAACGGTGCGTCGGCGATTCTCACGAGCGATCCCGTGACGGCCGTGGCCTGCGGCGGAAAGCCGGAGGACATCGTCGTCGTTGACGACGTGCAGGGCGCCATCGGAAAACTGGCCCGGGCCAACCTCGTTCGCGTGCGTGAGTCCGGAAATCCGGACGTCAAGGTCGTGGCGATCACGGGTTCCGTGGGCAAGACCACGACCAAGGATCTTCTGGCAGCGATTCTCGCGGAGCGTGGCCCCATCATCGCCCCTCCCGGCTCCTTCAACAACGAACTCGGCCTGCCACTCACGGTGCTGCGGGCCGGCAAGGAGACCGCCACGCTCGTTCTGGAGATGGGTGCGGACAGGGTGGGAAACATCGACTACCTGACGTCAATTGCCCAGCCGGACGTGTCCGCGGTGCTCATCGTGGCGCGCGCGCACCTGGGAGAGTTCGGCGGCATCGAGAAGGTTGCCGAGGCAAAGAGCGAACTCGTGACGGGGACTGCTCCGGGCGGGCCAGTCATCCTCAACGCGGACGATCCTCGCGTCGCGGCCATGGCCTCCCTGGCCAGAGGTCCGGTGACCACCTTCTCGCGTCTCGGTTCCGCGCAGGCGGATGTGGCAGCCCGCGACATTCGGGTGGACGGAACGGGGCGCGCCAGCTTCACTCTGGTGACCCCCGCGGGCGAGGCACCCGTCTCGCTGCAGCTGGTGGGGGAACATCATGTTGCCAACGCTCTGGCCGCCGCCGCCGTCTCGCTGGAACTCGGCATTGATCCGGCACACGTCGTGGACGTTCTCAGCTCGGTGGGGCCCGCAAGCCCGCACCGAATGGACGTCCAGGACGTTCGGGGCATCACCATCATCGACGACGCATACAACGGCAATCCCGATTCGATGCGAGCAGGCATCGCCGCTCTTGCCCGGCTGGGCCGGGACCGCCGCCGAATCGCCGTGCTGGGAGCGATGCTGGAACTGGGCGACGAATCCGATGCCGAGCATGCCGCACTGGCACCGGTGCTTCGCGAGGCGGGCGTGGATGCGTTGGTGTGCGTCGGGCAGGGCGTTGCGGCGCTGTCCGCAGCAGCATCCGCGCAGGGGATGGACGTCATCGAGGCGGCCAATCCGGACGAGGCCTTGGAGCTTCTGGACACACTGTTCGTTGCCGGCGATGTCGCCCTGCTCAAGGGGTCGAACGGATCGGGCGTGTGGAGAATTGCTGACGCCCTGGTGGGGGAGGAGGACTAGATGCTCGCCATCTTGATTTCGGCGGCCTTCGGCTTCGCCATCACCTTGATTGGTACTCCGCTGCTCATCAGGGTGTTGGTCAACCGTCAATACGGCCAGTTCATCCGGCAGGACGGTCCCACCACCCACCAGACCAAGCGTGGTACGCCCACCATGGGCGGGCTCATCATCATCATTGCCACCGTGCTGGGCTACGTGATGGGCAATCTGCTGACCGGGCGCGGGCCCAATGCCTCGGGCATGCTGCTGTTGTTCCTCATGGTCGGGTTGGGTTTCATCGGATTCCTTGACGATTTCACGAAGATCCGGCACAAGCAGTCCCTCGGGCTCACCCCGTGGATGAAGGTCGTGGGGCAGGCCGTGGTGGGCATCTCCTTCGCGGTTCTCGTGCTGCAGTTCCGCAATGGGGACAACCGCACCCCCGCCACCACCCGAATTTCCTTCATCCGGGACACAGGCATGGATCTGGCCTTCGCGGGTGCGATCGTCGGACTCATCCTCTTCATCATCTGGGCGAACTTTCTCATCACCGCGTGGTCCAACGCCGTCAACCTGACCGATGGCCTCGACGGGCTGGCCGCAGGCGCCTCCATGCTCGCCTTCGGCGCCTACACCGTCATCACCATCTGGCAGTCCAATCAGGCCTGCCACGGCGTGCTCGGGGCGGCGCCGGGCTGCTACGACGTGCGTGATCCGCGCGACCTCGCGATCGTGTGCGCCGCAATCGTGGGCGCCTGCTTCGGCTTCCTGTGGTGGAACACCTCGCCAGCGCAGATCTTCATGGGAGACACCGGTTCGCTGGCGTTGGGCGGTGCCTTCGCGGGCCTGTCCATTCTGACGCACACGGAATTCCTCGCCCTGCTCATCGGCGGACTCTACCTGCTGGAGGTTTTCTCGGACGTGATTCAGGTGGGATTCTTCAAGCTGACGCGCAAACGGGTCTTCAGAATGGCACCTCTTCATCACCACTTCGAACTGAAGGGGTGGAAAGAGGTCACCGTGGTGGTTCGCTTCTGGATCATCGAGGCAATCTTCGCGGCAATCGCCCTCGGAATCTTCTACGCTGAATGGCTGGCCAAGCAATGACATCTCTGACCAATCCCGGGGCCGCGGACGTGGCGGACAAGCGCATCGCCGTGGTCGGCCTGGGCAAGTCGGGGCGAGCCAGTGTGCAGGCGCTCGCCCAGCTCACCGGCGCCGTGCTGAGTGCGTGGGATTCCAACGCCGGCGCTGTCGAGGCGCTGGGCACGCAGGCGGCGGCGCTCGATGCCGCGCACGCCGTTGCCGACCCGCAGGAGCTGGCTGAGCGCGTGGTGGACTGGCGACCGGACGTCATCATCCCGGCGCCGGGCATCCGCGAGATTTCGCCCCTCTTCACCATGGCCCGGAAGTCGGGCATCGAGCTCTGGAGTGAGATCGAGCTCGCCTGGCGGTTGCGCGCGGTGGATCCGGACGGATCCAGTGCGCCCTGGCTGTGCGTCACGGGAACCAACGGCAAGACCACCACGGTCTCGATGCTGGAGGCCATCTTGGACCGGGCCGGACTCCGTGGCAAGGCCATCGGCAACGTGGGCAATCCCGCCGTGACCGAGACGAGCCGCACGGATCGCGAGGCCCCCGGGGCCTTTGCCGTGGAGCTGTCCTCCTTCCAGCTGCGCACCACCTCGACCATGTCACCCGCGGCAGCGACCTGCCTCAACTTCGCGGACGATCATCTGGAGTGGCACGGCAGTCGGCAGGCCTATTGGCGGGCCAAGGCCGGGATCTACGAGCACACCCAACTCGCCTGCATCTACCCGGTGGGCGATGCCGTTGTCCAACGCATGGTCGACGGCGCGGACGTGGTCGAGGGTGCGCGCGCCATCGGAGTCAGTCTCGGCATTCCCTCCACGGGCCAGATCGGGATCGTGGAAGGGCTGGTCATCGACCGCGCATACGGGGACGCTCGCCATCGTGAGGGCATGGAGCTGTTCGAGATCTCGGACCTCGAGCACCTGGCGCCCGCGGGGGCGGAGCTGCCCGTGCACATCGCGCGCGACGCCATGACGGCGGCGGCGCTGGCCCGCGCCATTGGCGTGGATGGCGCGGACATTCGCGGGGCACTGCGGGACTTCCAGCCGGGTCACCATCGCATCGAACTCATCGAGACGATCGACGGCGTCGCCTACGTGGATGACTCCAAGGCCACCAACGCCCACGCCGCCCGCGCCTCCCTGCTGGGCCAGCGCGATGGCTCGGTCGTGTGGATCGCAGGCGGTCAGGCGAAGGGCTCCCGGTTCGAGGAACTGGTGGAGCAGGTGCGGGACAAGCTGCACGGCGTCGTCGTCATTGGCAAGGATCAGCAACCGTGGCGCGATGCGCTCGCCGGACTGGACGCGCCCGTTGAGTGGGTCGATCCCGAATCCGATCGCCCGATGAGTGCGGCCGTGGGCAGTGCCCGAGCTCTGGCCCGCACCGGGGACACCGTGTTGCTGGCGCCGGCTTGCGCTTCGATGGATCAGTTCACCTCCTACGCGCAGAGAGGCGAGGCCTTCGCTGACGCGGTGAGAGGCCATCATGGATAGCAAGCGTGGATCTCGTGGCGCGGTCGCGTCCGGCAGGGGTGGGTCCGCCGGAGCGAGGCCAGCGCGGCCGGCTGTTGGGGCGAAGCCAGCGCGGCCAGCACGCACGAGCGGTGCCGGAAAGCC
>RRZT011918559.1_pt1 | contig 17311 bp, 20 predicted proteins | sample 2165551 | NCBI WGS metagenome assembly RRZT01 (sample SAMN10456910, study PRJNA506462) | wastewater metagenome | biome: wastewater; feature: sludge; material: wastewater sludge; isolation source: wastewater sludge with Escherichia coli K12::gfp cells carrying plasmid... | place: USA: Moscow, Idaho...
CCTGTATATTCGCATCAGCGATGATGGCACAGGCTTAGCCTCGGAGTTTTCATTAGCAAACTTGCTTGAGCCGTTTTTCACCACTAAATCCCCCGGTGAAGGTACCGGCCTTGGCTTAGCTATTGTGCAAACCGTCAGCGATGAACATAACGCTCAGCTCAGCTTTAAGAATCGCGCCCAAGGCGGCTGCGAGGTGTGCCTGACCTTACCTCTTTCAGACAATTCAAGGGATGCATCAGCATGAGTCAAACCCAAACTATCTTGCTGGTTGAAGATGACAGCGGCTTGCGTGAGTTACTGCAAGAAGAACTCGAAGCCGAAGGCTATCAAGTCACTGCCTGTGGCGATGCCGAGCAAGGCCTAGCGCTGCTCAACAGCCAGACTCCTGACCTGTTAATCAGCGATTTGCGTTTACCTGGGGCCGACGGTCTCAGCTTATTACCCAACCTTACCCATACAGACTCAGCACCCGCGGTACTGATCATTACGGCTTTTGGCTCAGTGCAGCAAGCGGTCAAAGCCCTGCAAGCAGGCGCTGATGATTTTTTAACTAAACCCTTAGAAATGGATCACTTTTTACTGACTGTGAGCCGTTTGCTCGAGAATAGAAAACTGCGCAATGAAGTGCAGCACTACCGCAGTTTACTCGCGGTTAAACAGTTCAATGGCATGATTGGCCAAAGCCCAGCCATGCAGCATATGTTTCATCAAATAAAACAAATTGCCGATGCCGATGGCCCAGTCTTAATTCAAGGCGAGAGCGGTACTGGTAAAGAACTTGTGGCCCGTGCCTTACACGATCAAAGCAGCCGTCGCGATGGTCCCTATATGGTGGTCAATTGCGGTGGCATTCCCAGCGAGCTGATGGAAAGCGAGTTTTTCGGCCATGCTGCCGGTGCTTTTACTGGCGCACGCACACAGCGTGCTGGCTTATTCCAGCAAGCCAACGGCGGCAGCTTGTTGCTCGACGAATTAGGGGAAATGCCCTTAGCATTACAAGCCAAACTGTTGCGCGTGCTCCAAGACGGCAAAGTGCGTCCTGTGGGCAGTGACCATGAAATCCAGCTGGATGTACGTATTATTGGCGCAACCAACCGCAACCTAACCAAAGCAGTTGCCGACGGCAGTTTTCGCGAGGACCTGTTTTACCGCTTAGAAACATTTGCCTTGCAAGTCCCGCCACTGCGCGCACGCGGCGCAGATATTCAACAACTCACTGAGTTTTTTCTAACTCGTTTCAATGCCCGACAAAAACAAAGCATTAAAGGTTTTAGCGATGCCGCTTTAGCCACCCTGCAAAGCTACAGTTTTCCGGGGAATGTACGTGAGCTGCAAAATGCCGTGGAGCGCGCAGCCACTTTTTGCGACAGCCCCTTGATCGAGGCTCGGCACTTGCCGCAACGGATTCGTGAACAAAATAACGCCACAGACGCCCCCGCTATCAGCCCTGTGGCGGTAGCGCTTGCCAACTCAGCGGTCGAAGCTGAAGCCTTACCCAGTTTAGAAACCGTGCAGCGCCAATATATTCAGCAAGTGCTGGCGGCTACTGAAGGCAACAAACGGCGAGCTGCAGATATTTTAGGCATCACTCGGCGAACGCTGTATCGCTGGTTAGAGTAATCAGCATACCGTCTTCCTCAAAAGCACGCGAAAAAACAACAAAAGCATCAAAAATAGACTAAATGTCTCGATTATCGTCTAATACCGCCACTATGAATTTAGCCGGAGGTTACGATAATGCGGGAAAAATTTTGGGAGAACTACTCACTAGGCGAATTAAACAGCAAAGAATGGGAGGCTCTGTGCGATGGCTGTGGGCAATGTTGTTTAGTACGGGAAGTAGAAAATAATCAAGTGACTGTCTTTAACATTGCCTGTGAGCTACTTGATATAGAAAAGAGCAGATGCAGCGACTACCAAAATAGACTCGCCAAAGTTCCATATTGTCATCAGCTCACCGCGGAAAAAATACCAGAATATGACTGGCTACCAGAGTCCTGCTCATACCGCCGCATTTACCGCGGTGAATCCCTACCTAAGTGGCATCCTTTGCTAGCCGGAAATCGCCAGCGCATGCGTAAAAAAGGTATAACAGTGTGTCGCACAGCAGTGCCCGTCGACCAAGTTCCACGACGCAAAAGAGGCCAGCACATCATAAAAACCAAGGCGATCTAGTTTGCCGCCTGACTATTAAAGCTGCAGCTTTAAGCATTAGACTAATAACAGGTTACTGCAGCCTCCTATTTTAAAAAGGGCTAGGCAATGAATATAAAACACTATGCCATTCACCCTTTACAGTGCCAGCACCTATTACAGGCGGCAACTATCTGCGCGCAGGCCATGGCTGACAACCCCATCCACATTAAAGTGTTCGGTACTGAGCGGCAGTTACGCGAACGACGTCTGGCCCGTCTATTTCCCGCTCTCCTTCACTATGTGCAGCGCAAAGGCAGTCTCTATGGCACCTTTGTCGATGGTGAGTTAATTGGCGTGTTAGGCATGTTGCCACCGCACAGCTGCCAACCCGCGCTGTTAGACCTGTGCCGTTTACTGCCGCGCCTGCTAACTGCCAGCCACCCTTTCGGCCTTCTCCGCCTAGCTATCTGGCTCGGCACTTGGGCCAAAATTGATCCAGCAGCAGCGCACTGGCATCTTGGCCCGCTAGCCATAGCGCCAGCTTGGCAACATAAAGGCGCCGGCACACAGATGATAGAGTTTGCTTTTAGCCAGTGCCTCGATGCCAGTCTCTACCTCGAAACAGATAAGCAAAGCAACGTAGAGCTGTACCAAAGGTTTGGTTTTAATACTGTGGCAACACCAACTATTTTAGGCGTAACCAGCTGGGTGATGATGGCATCGCCCCAGTCGCGCTAATCAACTCGGGGTAAATTGCCGCTCACAATCGCCAGCTGAATCACAATGATGGCAATCCCCAACACAAACACCAGCCACAACCCTAATTGCCCACCAAAAACCCGATAGCCCTCGGCATGTTGCTTGCGTGTTTCTCGCACCAATAAAGCGGGCAGCAGCAAGGACAATACCGACAAAGCAATTGCGGCAAAACCTAGGGCAAAAATAAAGCCTTTAGGGTAAAACAAAGCAAAAAACAGTGGCGGCACAAAAGTAATAGCGCCCGTTTGCAAGCGCCCTGCCACAGTACTGGACAACTTGAAGAAGTCAGCTAAAAAATCAAATAAACCCAGCGCCACCCCCAAAAACGATGTTGCTAACGCTAAAGCAGCAAAGAGGCGTACTGCCATCTCTACCCGCGCCGTGCCAACCACTGCTTTCACCGCGGCTAGCAGTCCATTTAAACCACTTTCATCGGCCAAAATACCCACAAAAGTATCGGTCTCAATGGCTCCTAAAGTGGCCACCTGCCAAAAAATATACACCAGCAGCGGAATGGCACTGCCCAAAATAAAGATCTTGCGCAGCTTCACCGTATCGCCCTGCATATAGCTGACAATGCTGGGCACACTGCCGTGAAAGCCAAAAGAGGTAAACACAATGGGAATGGCCGACAGAATTAAAGCCTGCTTAACTGGCATGCTTAATAAGTTGACCTGCTGCACATGGGGCAGCAGCAAAATCAGCATAGTGGCTAAAAAGAAGATTTTAGTGGCAAACAAATAGCGATTAATCAAATCAACCGAATGCGTACCAAAACACACGACTCCACCACCAATCACGGCAAACAACAACACCCCAACATAATCAGGCAATTGCCACACCAGCCAACTATTGATGGATTTACTAATAATCTCACCACCGCCAGCCAAATAAGCGGCAATCAGGGAGTACAGCAAAAACGGCAATGCCAAACTAATAATCAATCGCCCAGGATGGCCTAAATATTTATAGGCCAGAGAGCTCAAGCCCATATTGGCATCGTTGTGCTGGTAGGCTTCCACTAGCAGCAGCGCGGTGTACGCCATGATAAGCCATAAGCCAAACAGCAACAGCATAGCGGTAGCAAAGCCAATCCCAGCTGTGGCTAAGGGCATGGCCAGCATCCCCGCACCTAAAGCCGTACCAGCGACAATAAAGGTGCTTCCAAAGGCACTATTTTTCACTCTTTCCCCCAGATGCACTGCTGCTTAGCTGCTATGCGGCAGTCAGTCAGCGGTTTAAAAAGCGGCTATTATGCGCCAATCTCGGGCTTTATGCGGCATTTTAACAGCTGCGTTGCTTAACCCGGCCATTGCGACAAGAGCGAAAGGTGAGAGGAAAGCTGCTGGGAACATCAGCTGGGCGAGTTATCGTCTGGCTGTGAACACGACTGCAACAATTGCTGTAACTGCTCGGCCCCAAGCTTATTCATTAAAGCAATATTGCGCTCAGGAATATCATCCACATCTGGGTAGTCAGCAATCACCTGCTCTAGACTCTCTTCACGCAAAAGATGCAACACCGGATAAGGCGCACGATTGGTATAGTTTTCCGCATCACTCGCCAAGGTACCAGCAAACTGATAGTCAGGATGAAAGCTGGCAATCTGGTAGATACCTTCCAACTGCATCTCCACCAGCAAGCGATCTGCTAAATCTAGAAAATCATTGAAATCGTAAAAATCCCCTAACACCGCAGGATGGATCAAAACAGTTGTTTCCACCGCTGGCTCAGCATCGAGCAGCTCTAGCTCGGCTTGCAGAGCCAACAACAATTGCGCCTGAGTCGTTGCCGTGCTGCACACAAAACGCACACGGTTTTTCACCAGCTCACGCTTAGCAAACGGGCATAAGTTCATTCCAACCACAAAGGTTTCAACCCAGTTGCGTACTGCACAAATGACCTGTTCGTCGTCAATACACGCAGCGGTTTGAGTTACGTTTTTCATATATTTTCCAAAAATGGCGACACAGTGCAGCCACTAATATGTTTCGTTTTCATCACGCACCGACACCGACAAAAACCCTTCGGTATCGACCGTCACATTAAATACCATTGGCTGGCAGCACACTTGGCAGTCTTCGATATATTGCTGCCCAGCATCTTGCGGATCGATCAATACCGTCAGAGATTCACCGCAGTACGGGCAGCTAATTGTTGTTTGCGTTAAAGCTTCCATCATTTCCCGGCCCCCTTACAACCCAGAGCATACGCGCCTATGCAACAGGTACAGACTATTAACTGGCAACTATAATGAGCGCCGCTCTTTCGTCTTGGCACTCATAAGAGCCCATTGCAAACTCACGGCAAATCCACGGACGGTTTTCGTAAATCGTGCACATAAAAGTGTCGCGATCAAGCGCCGAACACCAGCCGTCGGCTAAGCGCAACATAGTTTCTGCGCCCCACTTATCAACGGCAATATGCTCTGCAGGCACACCCGTATCGCTAATAATCATCACCTCTAAACGGCAGCAACAAGCACGGCAGCTGGCACAGGTGATTTCAGTTTCGGGCTGCGGTTTGATAGCAATGATACTCACAAGGTTAATTAGGAGGTGACAAAATTTGCGTCCAAGTTGAGCATACTTAGCAGCAGATTGGTACGTCTTTCCACCTGAGATTGCGCCACTGCAACAACACAATGGCGTGTATTCTGACGAGTCCTGCAATCTTCACCCAACAACAGTCTGCTTACCAATGATCTATGATAGACACCCCTTAACCACTGATGCAGATACAGAGCCAGCATGATTTTTATCAGCGACACCATTAGCCTTGACGATGATGAAGTGGAAATGAGTGCGATACGTTCACAGGGTGCCGGCGGGCAAAATGTTAATAAAGTCTCGTCTGCAATTCACCTGCGCTTTGACATTAATGCCTCAAGTTTGAGTGATTTTCACAAACAGCGCTTACTTGAAAGCAAAGACAGCCGCATCACTAAAGATGGCGTCTTGATCATTAAAGCGCAGCAGTTTCGTACACAAGAAAAAAACAAACTGGATGCTTTTCAGCGTTTGCAGCAGTTTATAATCGACGCCACCCACATCAATAAAGCTCGCCGCCCCACCAAACCCAGCAAAAATGCTCGGCGCAAGCGTGTGGAGCAAAAAAAGCAACGCAGCCAAACGAAAGCCTTACGCGGCAAAGTCGACTTTTAAATTTGCACTAAAATAGCTTGATCTGGTTTGGTCGGCCCATATTTAACGCTAAGCTAGAGCCTAGCTTGTTAAACATTTGTACTTGAGCACTTTGTTCAATTTTAAATTCGTATAAAGGAGCTCATACCCCCCGATGCTGCCCATTACCCACAGCCGCAAAAACCCAACCCAACTGACCTTTATCGTGTTAATGATCTTGGTTGGGCTCAATTTACGCCCCGCACTAGCATCGCTGGCCCCTCTGTTACCGCGCATTGCCAGCGAAGGACAGTTTTCAGTACTGACCCTATCTATGCTCACCACCTTGCCTGTGCTGTGCCTTGGCTTATTTGCGCCATTTGCCCCTTGGCTGGCCCGGCGGCTTGGACTGGAACGCAGTCTAGCTCTGGCTCTAATCATTCTCAGTGCAGGTTTGGCGTTACGTGGCATTGTCAGCCTACCAACACTCTATAGCGGCACATTGCTGATTGGTGCTGGTATCGGTGTGCTTGGCACATTGTTACCCGCATTAGTGAAACGTGAACTGGCCGACAGTGCTGATTTAATGACCGGTGTTTACACTATGGCGTTATGTTTAGGCGGTGCCTTAGGCGCAGGATTAAGCATTCCGCTGGCTGACCTCTTGGGCAGCTGGTCACTGAGCCTGATGTCATGGGCCAGTTTTGCTCTCACCGCTTTGCTAGCGTGGTGGTGGGTCATGCCGCAGCCAGCAGCAGACCAACAGCAGCAAGAAACCACAGGCTACGCCCGAGCATTATTACGCCAGCCGCTGGCTTGGCAGGTCATGCTGCTGATGGGCAGTCAGTCCTCGCTTGCCTATATCGTCTTTGGCTGGCTCCCCACGTTACTGGTACAGCAGGGTTACGGAGAAAGTGAAGCGGGCTGGTTAATGAGCGCATCCATTCTTATCCAATTGTTTTCAGCTATTGCCGCACCTTGGCTGGCGCGATTGAGCAAAGATCAACGCCCAGCCTTTATTACTGTTTTAACACTAGTTGGCCTTGGCTTATGGATGCTATTGCTGGGCTCGCCAGCGCTGAGTTGGCCCGGAGCAATACTTTTGGGACTGGGCCAAGGCGGCTCCTTTAGCTTAGCGCTGACGCTGATTGTCCTGCGCAGTGGTAACAGTAAAATTGCTGGTGAGTTATCTGCTCTCGCTCAAGGTGGCGGCTACACTTTGGCAGCAATGGGCCCGCTGGCTGTGGGCCTAATGATTGATGCCAATATGAGCATTCAGGGCATCACTTGGTTATTACTGACAGTGCTGACTTTTGCTGCCGCAATGGCGCTATTGGCGGGTCGCCAATACGTTTTGGACCTCGATGACAGTGGCGCGCTGGTTACCATCAAGCAGGACTAACCTTGCAGCTAGATATATTACACGGCAAACATTCCGCTCTAATAATAGATCGCACAATCAAATCATGCTTGATTCGCTTTACGGTAGTTGCCTTGGTAATCAAAAATCCGCTCTTGCACCTGCCAGTAGTGTTTCTTCTTGCGGGCAATGACAAAGTCTGGTGTGGGCAATAAGATTTGCACCTCCATGACTTCTGCCAGCGTGCTGAATTCTTGCGGTACTTGGCCATTGGCTAAACGCCGACCAAACAGCTTGTTGAAAATAGTGCGCTGCGCCGGCTTACTGAAATCAAAAGACTCACTCAGCTCCTCGCCATCCTCAGCGTGATAGGTGATTTTTAGTTTGCTTGTGTGATTGCTGTCATGAGCATTGAGCGTGATTCCTGCACAACGAATCACCATGGCATCTTTGAGTTTCAGCGCATCGCGCAGCTGATCATCGGGGTCGATAATGGCTTTTTTACATTGGTGGCAATTACGCGCAGCGATATCATTTTCGCTACCGCAGTGTGGGCATTCCTTAAAACGAAAACGGTAATCACACTGCTGCGGCGCGGCGGGTTCATCCTCGTCATCCCATTCCAGCAAACCATGACAACGGCGACCATAATGTTCTGTCACCTGCCCTGCACCGTCTGTTTTGCCCCAAAAAATATTGGCAAAACCACAACCGGGGCACAGTACCTGCACGGGTTCACTGTCGGAATTGGGTTTTTTCTCGCCTACTTCTGGATGGTACAAATTGACATTATTGCCGGTGTAATCAATCACCAAACAGTCTGTTTTACCTTCGTCCAGACGCAAGCCACGGCCGACAATTTGCTGGTACAAGCTGACCGACTGAGTGGGACGCAAAATGGCAATAAAATCCACATGCGGCGCATCAAAACCGGTGGTGAGCACCGAGACATTCACCAGATATTTTAATTGGCGCTGCTTAAAGCGCTGAATCAACGTGTCGCGCTCACGCTGATCGGTCGCGCCAGTAATTAAGGCGGTCTGCTCTGGCGGCAAATAGCCGGTGATCTCTGTGGCATGATCCACAGTCGCGGCAAAAATCATCACTGCTTGGCGCTCAACTGCTAACTCCATGACCTGCTCAATAATGGCACGGGTCACCCGTTGGTGCTTGCCCAGCAGCTCATTCACATCTTTTTCTGCGTACTCACCAAAGCGGTTCTGCGCCAGCGCGGAGAAATCATATTGCGCCACAGTAGCGTCAACCAAATCAGGCTTGGTTAGATAACCGCGATTAATCATATAAATCAGCGGCAGCTCATAAATGCAGTGCATAAAAGGTTTATCTTCTTCACTACGGACAAAACCGCGATAGTGATAACGGTAGATCCAGCCCATGCCTAAACGATACGGCGTGGCAGTCAGGCCCAGCACTTTCAAGCCTGTATTTTGTTGGCGTAGCTGCTCGATAATCCGTTGATACTGACTGTTTTCATCGCCACTGATGCGATGGCATTCATCGATAATAATCAAGGAATACTCATCCTGAAACCGCTCAAGATTGGCCGCTACCGACTGCACACTGGCAAAAGTCACCTGATGCTGATTGTCTTTACGCTTTAATCCCGCCGAGAAAATACCGCCCTGCACGCCATAGCTTTGGTACTTAGCATGATTTTGCTCCACCAGCTCTTTAACGTGCGTGACCACCAATATTTTACGCCGCGCCAAACGCGCCAGCTCAGCAATCACCAGGCTTTTACCGGCACCGGTGGGTAAGACAATCACCGCCGAGTCATCGGATTTACGAAAGTGTTTGAGCGTGGCATCCACAGCTTCTTGCTGGTAGGGCCGCAGTTTAAAAGGCGCATTCATGGGTCAGGGCTTAAGACTATGGGGATGAAAAGCACCCATACTAACAAATCCACTAAGCTGTTAGCCTGTGAATCCATCTGCTTCGGCTTGTGCAGTGACTTGAACGGCCGGAGTGCGTGCAGACCTATTAGGAGTGTTTCCAGTTTATGCTGAGCTGGTTTTAGCATACTCGACCAGCAAGTACTTAACTGAGTAGCGCTGCGTTTAAGTCTAAGCAAAGAGGGCTGAAATATTTCAGCCCTCTTTATCTGCAACCTAGCGCAATAACTTACTTTGCAGGTGCTTTAGCAAAGCGTAAGTAAGGCAACTTAATATCGATATCGCCGAACTCTTTTTTCGCCTGCTCATCATTGAGGCTTAAGCCAACAATCACATCTTCACCTGGAACCCAATCCGCAGGCGTTGCTAGCGCTACACCGTCAGTGATTTGAATCGCATCCAAAGCACGGAGAATTTCAGCAAAGTTGCGACCAACCGACATTGGGTACGACATGGTCAAGCGTACTTTCTTGTCCGGTCCAATGATAAATACAGTACGGACTGTAGCGCTGTCTGCTGCAGTGCGTGTTTCAGCCAAATAAGCGCCCGCTGGCAGCATATCGTACAGTTTAGATACTTCTAATGATGTGTCATCAATGATTGGGAAGTCTGCTGGTGCGCCGGAAAACGCTTCAATATCACGCTGCCATTTTACGTGCTCTTCAACACTGTCCACTGACACACCCATCACCTTGGTATTGCGCTTGGCAAACTCAGGAGCAAGACGCGCAACAGCACCAAACTCAGTGGTGCACACTGGAGTAAAGTCTTTTGGGTGTGAGAACAAAATAGCGTAACTGTCACCGATCCACTCATGGAGATTCAGCTTACCGGCGGTTGAATCCACAGTAAAATCTGGAGCAATATCATCAATACGAACGGACATAATCAATATTCCTTAACTGTTATATTATGAGTTTGCTACGCTGCAAGAAAGCGTGCTACTACACAATAACACAACAAGCCTTTAAGGCTGCTGAAGTTGCCAACCGCCCCAACCTATCAAACCCTAAATCCGAGCCATTAGGCTTTAGGGTTTGAGCATAAATCAGCCAATTCACGAACAGTTTGCAGATCCTCAGGCAATTGCAGCACAGCTTCTGCTCGGGCCAGCGCCATCTGTGAATGGCGCACTGCCGCAGCGCGCATAGCCTCATTTTCAAACGACGCCAAGGATGCCAATCCTTTTTGCAAGCGTCCCGCGACTTCTATTGCGCCAGCACCGTCCCGGGCAATTGCCGTAAAGGCATCATCAAACATATCGTCGCAAGACAACTCTGGCACGGCAATACGGTCGTACTCACAGGTATCAGTATCACTGTCGGCAGCAGGCTTAGACCACTGCGCAAACAGCCGCACAAACACACCGACAATATAGATCGCAGTGCCCGGATCATTGACTGCAGGTGACAAAGCACGACCAGCGATCTCGGCCAGAACCACCAAACCAAAACGCGGATCTTCTTCAAACTTGCGATCATCACCCATCAGAAAAGCTGCACTCATTTGTTCTGTATCGACCGGCAAAACATCATTGGCGTCGGAGCTTACAAAAGCTAGCGCGCGTCCTGGCGCAACAAAGGTGCCGGGTAACGCGTTCAAGGTGATGTGCACTTTTAGTTTCTCTGCACAGCGCTGCAAAGCAGCAACATCAACCTGTTGCACATAACCAATGGCGTTGCTATACACAGCTTGGTCTGCAGGCTCAGCGTCGCGTTGCGCAGGCACACCACCAAGGGTTGGCGCACCGCGTCTGCGCTGAATCGCCGCTGCCGCAGCCTTCTCAACTTTTTCAATAGTTCCTTTCAGCCGTCCCAACCGTGCAATACGATCAACCCAGCGCACAAAAGTTACGATAACGATGGTCAGAGCCAGCAAGGTTAAAACAAACAGCGCAAAACGCCCGGCTTCACCGTAGTAACCATTTTCCATGGCGATCAACGCGACGACGCTATAAATGAAAGCACCAATAAAGGTAGAAAGCGCATTCTGCGAATCGTCATCGGCCACGATCAAAGCAAACGAGCGCGGCGTGGCATTATTGCTTGCAGAAGCATAAGCGGAGACCATCGAGCCCACAGCAAAGGTGGCAATCATTAACATACTGCCGGTAATAATCGTCAGTAAGGTCTTGATCGATTGCTCAGTGATTGCGGGAACTAACTGACCGATAGCTTCAGTATCGACCATCTTAATCAAAAATACCGTAACCGCAGATAGCACCGAAACCACCAGCGGCTTAATCCATAAACGCTCACGGATGCGATTGATAAAAAACCTTAAGCGATCGCCCATTCCTCATCCCTCAACTGCTGATGCTACTGCCAGTAAAGACACCTTTACTGGGTAAAATTTAACGCCGCCAGCACAGACGAGTGTAGCGAGTCCAACCCGCTCACAGGCTTTTGTGATTGACCTTACTATGCACTCAGCTCTTGCAACGCTAAAAGCGCCATTTCTGCTTTAGCTGATTGAACAAAAATATGATCGTGATAATACGCTGCAATAACATTAGCACTTATACCTTGAACTGCTAGTTTTGCTGATACAGCCGCTGTCAAACCTACAGCTTCAAGACTTGAATGGACATTTAAAGTAATTTGACGAAATGAGCCTTCAAACTGCAAGCCAGCATGTTCAGCTTTGTTTTTTTCCAAGACTAACGTTAAACCTTCAGCCTCTAAAAATGTTGCCACTGGATTAAGCGAAACATAATCAATAATAGGACCAGAGACCGTACAAAACACAAATTCCGCCTCCAGTAACTCTGGCTCCATTGAACTCAATAACTCAGTTAGCTCTGTAACGCCTGACATAGGTATATGTTTCCATAAAGCTGTGTGGTGATTGCAAGCAAAAGTAAACCGCTCTAACTTCAATAGCGGCTATAACAGCATTTTATTCTCTACTTTGACCTCAATAAACCATTTAGGCTGCATCGCATGAAAATCTTCACGGATATTGGAAGAAAGATAACTGGCCGAATCGAGCACGAAAGATTGCCCCTCCACCCGCTTGAAGACAACCCAATGCCAGAAGTTTTTGCCTTCCTCCTGATGATGCTTGATAGACAACAAGGCCAGATCGGGCAATGCCTCCCAAGTTTCAAATGGGGTTTCATCAGCGCAAGTTTTGACACCTGCACTCGACAACATGCGCCGGACATACTGCGTATCTGACCATAACGATTTATCTGAAGCATGAATACCCATAGCATTGGCTGCGGCCTTCATCTCTGAGTACGACTTACCTAGAATGTTAGCAACTGAGGCGATTGCGCATCCGGTAGCTTCTTCCTGCACTACTGGTTTGAGCATTGATACTCCTTTAACGTCGAAGTTAAGCCGTAACGCGCAGTGGAGCCAAACACATGCCAAGTTTTACTGCCGTGTGCTTGGTGGAACGAAGCGGTTTCAGCTTGAACGCATTGTTAGGCATCATACCGGATACTCTCCGCTGCGCTCTGCGGATTGAGGCGGCGGCACGATGCATAGATCCAAACGACTCAATTTGTCACCGGCGATGCTAGCCAAGACGAGCCCGACCAGGTTGTCCTTGCTGTGCTGGGCAAGCACGACACAAGGCTGGTCCTTGCCGTAAGCGGAGACCATACCCATTTCTGCAAAGACCGTAGCACCTGCGTTTTGGATCGTTTGGAGCTTGGGCGCAATGTAGTCCAAGAACGCTTGCTTGGACTCTAGCCCGGAGAACACGTTCTGAGACTCGTAGATAAAGTCATCCGCAAGCAACGACTCAAGCGGAGCGACGCTTAACGTGTTCATCATCTTTGCGTAGGCGCGCAACGCTTCAAGCTGTGTCAGTTCCACGTGATTTCCTCCTGATGCCTAACGCCCGCATTTGATGCTAGTTTGGAGCGCAGCGGGAAACCAGTCCGACAACTTGCGCTTGTTAAATTATTACCGTTCACCTTCCAAGCCATGCCATATCCGAAGAGTAATGACGGTACTGGTATGAACTGAACACCGGACAACATACTTGCCGAAAACCATATCGCGAACAGAATCTGGTACCGGAGCCATCTCAACTGGCGTACCTGTTTTTGGAAAACTGGATAACAACTCAATTTTACCAACCAGTTCAGTTGCTATTCTAGTTGCTGCTAACGGGTTGTGGAGCGCGATGAATTCTCTGAGACGTTTCAAATCTTCAATGGCTTCATCTACGTAAACCAGTTTCACTTACCCGCCCTCGGCGCATGCTGTTCGTTTTCAGCTCCCCAGCTATTGAGCCAGCTATGAACTTCACTAGCATCCACTACCTTACCTTGCGCTGCCGACTCCATTGCCTCCAGCGTTTGCTGCCAGCGCTCTTGCTCAAGCTGTTGCCTTGCTATGTACTCCGACAATGCTTGATTGATTACCCAGCCTCTACTCCTGTTTAACCTGCTGGCGATTTGCTCCAAGTGCTGCTCAACTTCTGCCTGAAGGCGAACTGTAGTGACGCTCATGGTTATACCCTCGAACCCTGAAACTACAATGTATTACATCATAGCCAGTCAAGGTGCGCTATAAAATTTAACGCCGCGTTAAGGTGTGAGTAACGCAATAGCGAAGCCTATGTAGAACAACTTAAACACTAAACCTAACGCATGGTAAAATGCCAAGCGTTACGAATCACTCTTAAACGCCTTGTTAGGTTTTACCTGCTATGGTCAACTTAAATTGGAGACCGTTTTAGGAGTTTTTAGCTCAGCTGATGCCTTTCTTTATATCCTCGCCCAAAGCTCAGATGTACCTTTGAGTTTTGCTCATTCACTTGCCGAGATAATACTGAGTTCACTTCACTTTCAGATAGTCGCTGATAGTGTAAATCAGATTCATTACTACTAACTGTATCGAATATGCCAAAATTGGATTCATTCCAAGTTGAGACAGTATTCGTCAATCTATTCATGAGCTTAACTGTCTTGTAAATGAAGCTACCTAAAGGGTCTGTGTTAGGGTATTCATAAGGGTAATCAAGTGCGTAAGATTCAAGTTGACCTATGTAATATAAAAGCTCTGGATTTTCTAAATTCGGATCATCAGTAGCATACAAATCAAGATAGACACAAAAATCATTAGGTACACACACAAAATCTATTAGCTCTAATGGTTTATCTGGCACGCTGTTTTCTTCTATAATTTCTATTACTGCTTCATCGGACTTTTTACCAGATTTCCTTACCTCATTCGATAAAGCGAAAACACCGTATTTAATCTGATTTGTTGCAAGGTGATTTGTGTACCTATCATTAAGATTTTTGAGGTATTGAGCTGTTTTTACCGATTTAACTAACTCTTTCTTCCTTAGTGTTAATTTACACTCTATGGCGAGTAGTACCGACTCTGCCGAAACTGTAGTTTCAGAAAGCAGTTCAGATGGATAATCTTTATCTAATATCAATACATCAATTTGAGGTGAAAGATTCCCCTCTTTATCTCTAATAATTCCTTTTGTTTTTATCTTAAAGCTACTGCGAAAAACCTTTCTTAGGAAGTTTGATATTTCAATCTCAACTATATCACCTGCTGTACCTGGGTCTTTTCCTGAGTAATACTTCTTCAATCGATCTCTGAGCTTACTAAGTTCTTCATTTAAAATATGAACTTTATCAAAAGATTCAGCTTCATTAACATTTCTACGTTCAACAAAACTAGCATATCGCTCAACGTACTTTTGATAGTTTTCTTCATCTGTGGAGTGTGCTTCATCCATTTCAATCCACAACCTTGACGTAATCCAATCAAGCCACTTTCGATTACTAACTTTCATACATACCCCTAGACACAAAGATTGTAAATATTTTAACGTGTTTTTCAGCTTGCTATAACTAATTGATTTTAAGAAAAACAGATGTATCTCAGTGCAATGCGCATCTCGTCTTAAGCAATCTACTACAACACATCCAAGATCTGTTTTTCGGACGGTGATTGCTCTTGGTAACTTTAAACGTTAAAAGCCAAAAAAAAGCCCATTCGGAACATTAGGACGTATTGTAAAAACCACCCGCACGGAGCGGTTCATCGACTTGTTGTACAGAGCCGCTGGCACCAATGCTCAGCGCTTCTTTATTAATGGAAATTCCTTTTGATCTACGTGACCACCAGCGACGACTTAACTGCGCTGGTCCGCCACAGGCTTTGCAATAAACTACCATCGATAGCCGAGCAACACTACTTGCATGCGGCATAGACTCAACCGTGCCGCACTCTTGCCGGCATCGCTGATAGCGCAACTTACTCGCCGAAGCATACAGTCCGTAATAACGAATGGTATGTAAACCTTTGGACGGTACATGCTAAAGTAGACGAGTTATTAAATCTATTGGCTTGAGGCGTTGCTGTTTAATGCGCTTGTCACGGTGATCCAGATAACGCATCTTCACCACGTCAGCAGTAACTTGCTTTAACTGTCGTGGAACAACAGGCCCGCCTTTGCAATAACGCGCTAGATAAAGCACCACGCCTTTGCCATGCGCATAGCGCTCTTCAATACGCACACACCAATGCTTTTTGTACAGACTCCGATACATCGACCAAAACTGCGTGGTCGACATTGTTGGTGGCAAGATCAACTCTTCTGCATCAAGCGCCGCCTTAATAAAAGACTGCAGCTTGCCACGATAGACCGAACGAATCATCGCGCTGGGCTCGAGGTAATCCCCCAGCGCCTTCCAGTCATTGTTCGAGCCAAGGCCACCCGCTGTCACCAAACAATGGGTATGCGGGTAAAGTGTGAGCTGTCGTCCCCACGTATGCAGCGCTATTAAAATCCCGGGCGTGATACCGCCATGACGCTGCTGTGCAAACAGTTGCAATAGTGTTTCTTGGCTGGCTTTAATTAGAATCCGCGCAAATAGTGCTTCGTTATAACGCCACAGCGGTAAATACTCATGCGGCAAGGTAAAAATAACATGGAAGTACGGCACGTTGAGCAAGCGCGTTTTTTGCTTTTCAATCCAATCAAGACGTTGTTTATGGGCGCAGACATAACAGCTGCGATGGCGACACGAGTGCAGCTGCTCAATCTCGGCATGGTTTAACTTGCAGCGGTAATAACTGGCACCCAGCGCACGTGTACGACAATGGGTTAGTGCATCAATCGCCTTGAGATTTTTAAGCGGTTGCTTAGTCTGCTTAAGTTGCTCAGAGTAACAAGCAAACAGATTTTGTATCGCTCGACTGGACATATCCTTTGTCCTCAGTTGTTATATACACAACTCTAATGTTAATACTCTGCCGCGTAGCGGCTATGTGCAACGCCTTGCTCACCGGAAAACCGAAGCGCAGCGTAGGTTTGTCCGGTGCAGCAAATTGTTATGTTCATTTGGTACAGAATTTGTTCCACACTGATGCGAAATCATCGACTTCATTTTGCAGAAAGGTCATATCTGGTGAACCAGCGGAAACAAAATGCTGAAACCCAACGAAGCCGCCAAATGAATTTTTAGAATTAACTTGGCCACAGATCATTGGAACATTGTCTGCTCCACGAAAGAAATATACGTCCTTGAATTCTGCCGATTTTGGATCTTTGAGCCTAGCAAGTACGGCATCCTTTCCTTTTTCAATCCACGCGTACTCTTTATACTTTTCATCTTGAGCCGCTTTCTTTTCTGCATCTCTTTTTGTTTCTGCTGCTTTTTCGGCTTCTCGCTTCTCAGTTCTTGCAGCCTTTTGCTCAGGCGTCATATTTGATTCTTGTTGATATACGCCATAAACGGTAAGGACTATAAAGACCAATACGGCCCATGTAAGAAATGACGTCTTCTTCGGTGGTTTAGCTCCGCACTTGGGACATGTCTTCGCCTTTGTGCTTACCTGCTCTCCACATTCTTTACATTTTACGAGTGACACTCGGTTTCTCCTTTTTGAACATAACGCCTGAATTAAGCCGACCCGCGAAGCGGGTTCGGCTTGAATGAATTGTTAGGCCCCGCCGGCATTACAGCGGGCACCCCATGTTGACCCAATCCAGAAGACTCTCAGACACGACAATAAAGTCATCTTGGCTCATGC
>RRZT010869343.1_pt1 | contig 17305 bp, 20 predicted proteins | sample 2165551 | NCBI WGS metagenome assembly RRZT01 (sample SAMN10456910, study PRJNA506462) | wastewater metagenome | biome: wastewater; feature: sludge; material: wastewater sludge; isolation source: wastewater sludge with Escherichia coli K12::gfp cells carrying plasmid... | place: USA: Moscow, Idaho...
AAAAACTTTTGGAAACAAAACCCAAAAGATTGGTTGCCTTGGAATTATCTCGATACCATCAATAAAATCAAAAACCACTCTCTATAAAAAATTTACTAGCATTCATTTTGTTTGTAAAATGCACTTATTGGTAGGACACTAAGGCAGTACCTATACCTAGAATAGGATAAGTTGTATATAAATACATATACTTAAAGGTAACAAATCTCTTCTTTAATGAGAATTCAATTCTTAAGGTAAGGTTTCCATTTTTATAAAACTGTCATAATGATCTTTCGTATACCACCAATTTTTAGTAAATTTTTGAATTACAATTCGTTTTCTATCGCGGCCTTGTTGGCCGGGATAAGGAACATCATATTCTAATAAATCTCCGTTCACTATGTTTCCATTTGAATCCTTAATTAGTCCTTCTTTATTTTGAAATACACGAGGAGCCGGATATTTTTTATTTCTAACATAAAAATCTTGAATTTCGTTATATCTCGTTTTAACTCTATCTGGAATTCCAGATCTTTTTGTTATTGTAATCCAATCATTACTACTTCCAATTTCAGATTGGCTATTTTCAATTTCTGTGATGACAGGGGGCTCAGTAGTTTGTGGATGTAAATTTTGATTTGCATTATTATTTCGAGCTTGAATTAAATTATTATTGATTTCATTTGTATTGTAAGATATTTTTTTAGGAAGTTCATTACTAGAAATTGAAATATGAGAATTATTAATAGGTTTTGTAGACGAAATTGAAATTTTATCCAGCACATTTATTTTTTCTTCGGGACCACCTGCCGCAATATCTACAGCTATTTGTCCAATCATTCCTTGGAGAGAGTAACCGGATTCGGAGTGTAATACTAATCCCTTTGGGATATTCCAATTTGGGCATACTTGATTATCTGCAACAATATATCCCCAATCTGTCCTTGCAAGTGCATGGCCTGCTGCACCTACATGTCTAAAATTTTCTCCAAATTCATTGATACAGGTCTGAACTAATGTCTGACAAACAGAATTGAGCGCAAATGGAATTTGAATTTTACTATCTTCACTTATAGCATGTCTTTTTATACGATTCGAGTTTAAACGAACAGGCATGCCTTCTAAGTTAACAGAAAGCGTACTATGTTCATTAAACTCAGGGGTATGTAATATCCATACAGAACCTTTAATCCAAAATCCTTCTGCATCAGCAGGCGCCCAAACAATGTTTTGAAGTTTATTCGGCTTGGACCATTCCCAATCCCAAGAATTATTTTGATTTACACAAAATAAATAAGATCCTAATGCTTGCGCATCCAATTTAAAAACAACAAAAAAAGCATAGAAAGTTAGTAAAAAAAAACGGTAAAACAATTTCATTATAAACATCCTTATTAAATAATGAATAGGTTAAAGATTGTCTTATTTATCTTTGATAAATATAACTAAAATTAAAATTGTAAAATTTAATTTATTGCTTAATATTTATATTAATTTTAAATTATTTGAAAATTTAATAATTAATAAATATCATTCGTTTGATAATATGCACTTTGAATTTAAGCAAGTCTCAAAATATCTTCACCTACCCCAAAAAAATTTCATTTAAAAGATGAAAGCCTCAAAATTGATTAAATGGTTGAAAATAATATTATTTAAAAACATTTATTTTAGAAATTAAAAAAAATTATTTCAAAAATTATTACAAATTTTAATATTATTAAAAACTTTTTGTTTTTTATAAAATTTTAAGAGTCAAAAAAATTTTATATAGATCCTCTTGAATTTTTTTATTGAATTTGAGAAACATTATCAATAGAAAATTTAAACATGAAAGAAACAAAATGAACCAGCCAAATGGAAGTACACGTTCTGTTTTGTTACCTAATAGAAAAAACTTATGGCTTGTTATTCTTTTAGGAGTATTAACAGCATTTGATCCGTTAACTATTGACATGTATTTACCTGCCTTTAATTCTATTCAAAAAGATATGAATACTCATATTTCATTAGTTGAATTATCTGTCTCAACATTTTTTATAGGCATGGCATTAGGCCAACTTATTTATGGTCCTTTATCGGATAGATTTGGAAGAAAAAAACCGCTTCTCGGAGGGATGTTACTTTATTTCTTTGCTTCCATAGGTTGTGCTTTCTCACAAAACATATTTTTATTTATACTTTTTAGAGTTTTGCAAGCATTTGGAGGCTCTGCAAGTATGGTAATAAGCAGAGCTATTGCTCGTGATCTTTTTGATAAAAAACATGTTGCATTATTTCTATCAAATATTGCTTTAGTATTAGGAATTGCGCCAATTATTGCACCTTCTATAGGAGCTTTTTTGAATGCGCTATTAGGATGGAGATCTATATTTCTTACTTTAGCATTATCTAGTTTAATTTGTATCTTTATTGTTTCTATTTTTCTTCCTGAGACAAATACAAAAAAACAGGAGTCTATAAAAATAAAATCAGTCCTTCATTCTTATCAAGTTTTACTTAAAGACAAACATTTTATTGGCTACCTCTTACCAGATATTGCTGTTCGAGCAGGAATGTTTGCCTATATTGCAGGTTCTCCATTTGTCTTTATAGAACTTTTTAAAATGTCACCACAACAATATGGACTCGTTTTTGGTATGAATGGACTCGGAATTTTAATTGCTTCTCAAATTAATAAAAAACTTCTGCAAAAATGGAAACCCGAAACTATTTGCTCTTCATCTGTCATAGTTGCTTTTTCAGCTGCTGTATTTATTTTCGCATTTTCATTTTATTTAAACTTGGTTTTGCCTTTCCTATTTTCAATTTTCATTTTTCTTGGAATGTTAAACTTAATTAGTCCAAACTCTATTGCAATTGCTTTGTCACCTTATGGAGAAAAAGCCGGAACTGCATCTGCTTTATATGGCTCTTTACAGTGGAGTATGGCTTTTTTCTCATCACTATTTGTAAGCTTTTTCCATAATGGTTCTGCATTTCCAATGGCAAGTTCTATGTTTATTTGTGGAATTATATCATTACTAGGATATATTTTATTAATAAGACCACAATTGAATCTTAGAAAGACAAACACAAGCTAATAAATTTCTCAATCATAAAAATTTAATATTTTATTTACGTTAATTGAATAACTTTACATAAAGGTAGATCTTATTATGAAAAATTTTAGAAATTCTGAATTAAATATGTACTTAAATAATGACTTATTCCCTGGAAAAACTATTGAGTTTTCAACTGAATTAGAAAAACCGACGCCTTACTACTTTGGCTATAAAATTGAAGAGACTATTCTAAATCAGCTAGAGAATTTAGAATTTGACAAATTATTTTTTTTAACCGAAAATTCCATATTTAAAATTTACGGGGAGTCTTTATTTCATAAAATAAAAGAAAAATTTCCAAATACATATTTAAATATTTTACAATCTGGTGAACAAAATAAATATTTTAAAAATCTGGAAGAATTATGCGAACAATTAATTGAACAAAATATTTCAAAAAAATCAATATTAATTGCATTTGGAGGAGGTGGAGTTGGAAACTTAGTTGGTCTAACTGCGGGACTCATTTATAGAGGGGTTCGCTTCATTGAAATTCCAACGACATTTACAGGTCAAACCGATAGTACGCTCAGTAATAAACAAGCTGTAAATGGAAAAAAAGGAAAAAATCATTTTGGCCTATATCATGCACCTATATTTATATTTGGAGATACTCATTATCTTCATACAGAGCCAAAAAATGCAAGAAGAGCTGGAATTATTGAAGGCATAAAAAATGGTCTTATTTCAAATAAAAACTTTTTTGAATATTTATATGAAAATTTACCCTACGACAACCCAGAGAATGCTTATCGTACAAACGAACTTGCATTAAAAATAATTCAATCAAAACTTGATATTTTAAGAGAAGATCCTTCTGAAAAACATTATGGAATTATATTAGAATATGGACATACCTTTGGTCATGGCATTGAGTGGCTCATGAAAGGAAAGATATTACATGGTGATGCTGTTTCTTTTGGGATGAGAATTGCAGCTGAATTATCAAAAGAAATAGGTTTACTATCAAATGAAGAAGTTAATTTACATTATGAAATAATAGAAAATAAATTAGGTTATAAAGATCCTTTTCCTAATGAAATTACATCTGATATTTTAATTGAAGCTATGATTAATGATAACAAAAAAACAGGAAAACAATTACGATTTGTATTATTAGAAAAAATTGGGAAATGCTTTAATCCAGAAGGTGATTATCTTGTCACTGTAGATTTAAACATTGTTAAAAAAGTTCTAGATAATTATATCTTAAGAAATAAAACCATATAAATAAAAGATAAATATTAAAAAATAAAGAGAAAAACATGTATTCCGTACTAAATATTACGAAAGATTATGACGCTAATAATAGTAAAATGAGTTCCACAATAGGACATGAAGAAGAAGATTTTTTAGAGTCTTGCAAACTGGCGTTTAAATATAAATATAAAGGAATAAATTTAGATTTAGAAAAGCCTAAATATACAATTTCTGAAATAGAGAATATTTTAAATGATTATGATTTAATCGCCACTTCATTTCATTTTACTGTAAAACTTTCTGGAAGTGATAATGAATTTAATCATAGTTTAAAAATATTTTCTAAACAAGCAGAAAACGCCTCAAAAGTTGGATGTAAAATTGCTTTAAATTATCTTCCACCCTTTTCAAACAATTTAAATTTTGATTCCTTATTTAAATTATATGTAAAAAGACTAAAATTGGCGAAAGATATTTTAAAAGATAATAATATAAAAATTGCATTTGAATTTATCGGCCCCACTGAAACAAGAATTCATTCGAAATATGATTTTATTCATACTATTGATGGTGTAAGATGCTTAATCAGTGCTGCTGATTTATATCAAAATGCAGGGTTTAAATTAGATATACACCACTGGCAACATAGCGGGGCTTCTCTCCTAGATCTTAAACATTTAGATTTAGATAATATTATTTATTTAGAGTTAAACGACGGTCTTATTGGTTATAATCAATTTACAATGCCAGAATTTAAAAGAACTTTGCCATTAAAAACAGGTGTGAATCAAGTGAAAGATTTTTTAACCACTCTTTACAGTAAAGGTTTTAGAGGCCCCGTAGCAGTAGAACCCTGGAATGAAGAATTGGCTTCAATCCCTTTGGAAGAAGCCATAAAACAATCGAAACAATCCCTAGATGATTGTTTCAAATTAATAAATTTGATTTCGTAATATTATTAAGTATTTTTAAGGAAACAAAAGAGATATATTCTACTTATAATCCCATTTTTGGAAACATTCTTTTCGAGAAAGTTAATAGAAGTCTAAAAGAATTAAAAGAAACCGGTATTTATGATACTCTTAAGAAAAAATGGGGAATACAGAATAATTGAAATTATTCGTATCTCAGTTATTTGGGTCCGCGGAATTTAGTTACTTTGAAATCTTTGCAACAGAAACCTCTAATTTTATTTGATACTTTGAATTCTTTGTAACACTCCCGGATTAGGAGAACCATTTTCCATATTTTTTATTGTTGGAAATATTTTGTGAGAAGTTTGATTGGCCCATACGGAATTCCAGTATACGGAATTCCTGTTGTCGCGGTCGTTTCTAGAAGGTAAACCTGCTGTACAATTTTTCCCGTGAACAATTGAGTCTGTAACATTTTGTATTTCATAGACCCCACCGCCATTCCAAAAATTAACTGCTAATTTTTCAATTCCTTCTAGTTTAATGATATTTGTTATCGTATCAGAAGTTTCTTTAAATAAGGAGGGTGGTGATATTTTTCCAGTTCCTCCTGTATCTACTTCAGGAGTGTAGTCTATATTGTTAATATTTCCATCATTAAGATTCTTTTTTACTTCATAGTAAATATGAAAGGAAACTTTTTGAGGAACAAATGAAGGACATAAATATCCTTCTCCCTCAAATTCAAATGGCCCTCCTATTGCCCATTCAGGAATTTCTGAATTATTATGCTGAACTACTTCATTTTTCGCAAAATCCCAAGTGGTCTCAGAAATACCTGCATGCGCAGAAAATGTGATCCCCAGCAAAAAAGGTATAGCCACTAAGCTAGACTTCATATTCTTTCTATTTAAAAGTTTAATTTTCATATTATTTTCTTCCTTAAAAATAAACGCGTAAGCACCCTGTGTGCTAAACGCTTCTGTCGCAGAAATAAATGTAAATATACTAGAAGTTTAGCTATTTACTTTTTTAAATTACATTAAAAACAAAAATTTGAAAACACATTTATATATTTTATTTTAGGTCGTCAAATAAAGTCATAAGTTATTTAAGAATATTCATAATTGTAAGAAGAAGATCCATACAAGTTGGTGCATGGTTGGCACTTACAACAAGGTATAAGGGAAGTGGTACAATCTAAAATAAGCTGAAGTAATGGTATTTTATTCAACACTATTTTCTTTATTATTTTCTTTTTTCACTGCTAAAGAAGCATCTTTTTTCTCTACTTTAGTAAGCTTTAGTTTTCCATCAACTGCATTAACAATCAACGAAACAGACTCACCCCATTCTGTTGAAAAATTTTCAAAATCAGAAGGAAGTCTTGTCGTATTTTTTGTAGTACAATTCCAGTTTCCAGCATTTAGCCATAAACCGTCATTATAATAATTATCTCCCCAATCAAAAACTTCTGACTTACTTGGTTTAATTGATCTTGAAGTCATTGCTATATTAGAATCTTTTTCAGAAATATTTTTGCAAGTTAATGCTAAAGATTCTTTTGAATTATTTTTAATTGTCCATTTTGTTGAAAGCTCAGATGCTGAAGCCATCATGCTAGTACTAAACAACCCCATTGCAAAAACTTTAAATGAAATTTTCATAAAATCTCCTAAATGAATTAGATATTCAATAAATTTCAAAATGATAATATTAACATTGTCATCAAGAATGATTTTGAGATTGATTCACATATTCCGGATTTTTACTTAAATTACCTAAATATGGTTCATCAATAACTGGTAACATTGTCATTGCAGCTTCTATTGAAGTCAATTCATCAGTGCCAAATCCTTGAAAAGCAATTGTACGATGAGGCTTTACTAAGGAAAGCTCATAAAGTTTTTTGTAAGAATTAAAAAGTTCTGGATTATGTGAAAGATCTTTATATGCTCTACTAATACATAAACTGTATTGTCCCTTTGCCTCTGCTAATAAAGAAGCAACTTTTGAAGAAGTTTCGGCTTCTAATAATTGAGCATCAAGTCTACCTGTTTCTTCAATATCTGCTTTTGTTTTTTCTAATTTTGCTCCTACTGTTTCAAAAAGTTGTTTAGAAACTTCAGGCAAAAGACTCAATCTACTTATGAAAATAAGTTCAATATGAATCCCCCAGCGTTTTAATTCTTTGGCTATATCTGTTTTTAATACCTCGTTTAGTTCGTGGCGATTAGCTAAAATATAATTAAACTCATAAGTTCCCAATACAGATGTAGCTGAACTTGAAAGAATACTTTCTAAGAATTTTTCTAAATTTTCAACTTGAAAGACGGCTTTGATAGGATCTTGAATATGAAATTCAAACCAGATATCAATTATTAATGTCGTACCTCTACAATCATTAATATGTATTTCTTCAAAACATCTAAAATCCTTCTTTAAAGAAACAATAATAACTTGTGTCCAAGGCATAACTTTATCAAGCCAAAAATGAACTCCTGGTTTTTTAATAATTTTTTTTAATTTACCAAATCGACAAATTAATGCATTATTTTCATTTTCCAATTGAATAACTATAGATTTAAAAATTAAATATAATGTTGGAATTAAAAGAACTCCAGCAATAATTCCTAAAAAATAATTTAATATATATGTATTCATATTGGCCTCTTAATATATGAAATTTTTGAATCTGAAAATACTTCGCAGCTTCTTCTTTCTAAATATAAATTCAAAGTCCCATTAATCTGCAGTTTTTCTAAAATTTCTGTAATTTTCTTAATATCTTCTTCTGTCGCTTTTGCTTTTGCTTTTGCAATTGATATTCCTTTTTGTGCAGCAAGAAGTTTTTGTTCGCACTCGGCTTCCGTTAAAGCATATAATCTTTGTGCTTCACTTTGAGCATTAATAACAGCATTTAAGGCCTCGGCAAGTTCATCGGGAGGAAGAATATCTGTGATATCTACACCATTAAATTCAATTCCATAATTATTTGTTATTTTATTTTTACAATAATCAAGTATTTTTTTATGAAGTATTCCTCTATCACTTCTAATTGAAGCGTAAGAGCTTATTTGATCATTTAATTTTATACTATTCGTTTCACTTTTAGGTTTACTATTTTCAAAAGATCCAATTTCTTTATGTAGCAAGCAAACAAATAAACCTTTAATATGTTCTAATGGTTTTTCTAAAGAAAATAAAAATGAATATATATTTGATTTAAGTGGCGTAAATCTTAGTTTTGAATCAATTCGAAGTAAAGTACCATCAGAAGCCATTGTCATAGTACCACGTTCTTCTCCAGATAATTCAATCATTTGTTCCATAGTTGAAATCATCTTGATTTTGTGCCAAGGCATTTTTATATGTAACCCAGGTTCATAGGTTTTTATATTTTCGGAAGCATTTTTTGATGTTATTATTTTTCCAAAACTCGTTAATACTGCAATTGATCCTTCGTTAACTTGAAAAAAACTATTTTTAATCATAAATATAAAATAAATAATGATACCTATAGAAAAACCAATTAATAATTGTAAAATCATAAGCATTCTCCATTTTAAAATTTATCATTGACCGTGATTAATTTTCGCAATCCACTATATGCAATTTTTTTTGAATTTATATTTTGTCCATTATGAGTCTTATAGGCAGCAACTAGACCTTTATTAACATCAACAACATCTTCATTAAAATTTAAATGAGCATCTGTTACTAAAGGAAGTTTTTCAACTTTATCAAGACTATCAACAACAACTCCATGTGGAACATAACGTCCATCAGGAATTTCTACGCCCACAACAATAGCTCCAATACCAATATAGCAGTGAGATCCTATTACGGAATCATGCACAATTGCTTGAAACCCAATAAATGATTTATTTCCAATAAAACAAGGCCCATGAACCAATGCCTGATGCGCTACAGAAACATTTTCTCCAATGTAAACAGCCCAATCATTGCCACCAACAGAAACCCATTTTTCTTTTAAAGCATGAATAACAACTCCATCTTGAATATTAGAATTTGATCCAATAAAAAACGGAGAGCCTTCATCAGCCCGAATTGAACTTTCTGCAGCAATATGAACATGGTCACCTAAAACAACTTTTCCAATAATAGAAGCTTTATGGTGAACAAAAGAAGAAGCTGCTATAGAAGCTTTATCGCGAATTTGACTTAGCCAACTTGTTTTTTCGTTTTCTAATTCAAAATGAGTTGGTCTTTTTAATGTACTTTCTTTATAAATACTTGGTAAAAATGCTCTTCGATTTATTTTGCTTGGAATTTTAATTTCTGTAACCTTTTCTTTTTTATTTATCCATTTTTCAAGAAAATAAATAATACAACCTATAGTAAGCCCTGATAATAAATGTCCTGTTACCGTTCCAATTCCAGCAGATAAAAAAGCAAGTGTTTCAAATTTATTTGTTTTTAAGAAATGTATAAAAACTTTTACTTCAATGAGTCTCAATCCTACAACACACAATAATCCAGCTAAAGCAGCTAAGGGAACAGAAGACATGATTTCACTAAAATAAAGAATGGATAAAATGAGTAAAACAGCATGTAATAAGGCAGATAATCTTGTTTTTGCTCCACTTTGTACATTCACCGTGGAGCGAACAATAACTCCCGACACAGGCATTCCACCAACAAACCCAGCACCGATATTTCCTAATCCTTGTCCAAAAAGTTCTAAATTTGAATTGTGTGGTTTTTTTGCATTCGAAATTTTATCCACTGCTTGGGCAGATAATAACGATTCAATAGATGCTAAAAATGCTAAAGGTAAAGTAGCAATGAATAAGTTTATAAATTTATCAGATGAAATCATTGGAAAACTAGGAAAAGGTAACGCTGATGGCACGGAGCCCACTCTTTCAATATTCCAATTTAAATGAATGGATAGAGCAGTAACAATTACAATTCCTATAAAAGAGGCTGGAAACCTTTTAAATTGCTTACATGAAGTAACTAATAAAGCAACAAAAAGTCCACAAACTACAGCGAGCCATGAAACTTCCGTAAGCCAAGTTGGATTATTTAACATTTTAATAAGCTGTAAAACGGTATAATCAAAACCAAACATTTCAGGAATTTGATTATCCAATAATTTGATTCCGACTCCTGTCGTAAAACCTGCTAACACAGCTTCAGGAGCATATTTTATAAACTTACCAGCAGAAATAAAAGATAATAAAAGCTGAATTAAACCTATTATAATACAAGCAAAACATATTCCTACTGGTCCATAATCTTTAGTTATAACAAGAACCATAACATTTAATGCGGCCGCGGGTCCTGTTACTTGTAAAGAGGAACCACCAAAAATAGCGGCCAAACCTCCTCCAATTGCTCCAGCTAGAAGTCCTGAACTTGCTGGCAAACCACAAGCAACGGCTAATGCAATATTTAATGGCAAAGCAACAGAAGCAACGGTGATAGCTGACAAAGTATCTTGTAAAATATTTTTGCTCTTTATGACATCAATCCAGTTTTCTTTTAATTCAGTAGCAAACCCTCTAAATTGATTTTCAGAAGTTTTTTTTTCTAACTTTTTTTGGGAAAATAAAATTTGGCTATTTTTCTTATATATATTTAATTTATTCATAGAAATTTTATTCTTTCTTATTGTTATATATTTAAAAAAACCATTTATTTATAAAATTAATTTAAAATTTTAACATAATTTGAACATCTTGAAGAATCCCAACATAAAGTCATATTATTTTGTTTGATTTTTAATTTGAAATATAACAAATAATTTAAATGATTTAATTTTACCTCAAGGTCATAAATAACCCAGTCATTTTGATGCGTCATATTTTTTAATTTATAAGTTCCTTGAGTTTGAATATCATTATATCCTGTTTTTGTTTTACAAGATAAATCAGTATAATATTCAATATAAGATTCAATTTGACCATTTCCTTTAAATCGATAATTATATGTACCCTGAAATAATCCATCTCCATAACTACTGCAATAAGCACCGCGCCAATCATTGTTATCAAATAAATTTTCCTTATTTTCTAAAGCATGAGCTGATAATGTTGTTAACAGGAATAAAATTATTCCTATAAATTTAAATTTCATATGATCCCTCTATTTTTTTTAATGAACACTCAAAAAAAAATAGACGCAATTTTTATATATGTCAATACTTTAATTATATTTGATATTTAATAATTTATTTTAATTTATTCATTATTTTTACAAAATGATATACATTTTTTTGAAAAATAAAAAGTTATTATATGATTTGATAAAAGATTTTTATTATAAAAAAATCGAAGGCAAAAAAATGTCTTCGATTTATAAAAAGGATGTATTTAAATTGAGAATTAAACTCTTAAATATTTCCAAACTTCTTTTTGTACTATTTCGCTAATTTAATTAACTTTAGTTTTCCAGCAGCTTCATTCACAGCCAATGATACAGACTCACCCCATTCTGTTGAAAAATTTTCAAATTCTGAAGGAAGTTTTGTCTTATTTTTTGTAATACAATTCCATGTGCCAGCATTTAGCTCTAAACCATCATTATAATAACTCTCACCCCAATCAAAAACTTCAGACTGATTTGGCTTAATGGATATAGATGTCATAACGATATTCATATCTTTATAAGTGGAATTTTTACAAGAAATAACCAATTCTTCATTGGTATTATTTTTAATAGCCCATTTTGTTGAAGACTCAGAAGCGAAAACGAACAAGTGAGTACTAAATAAACCTAATACAAAAGCTTTCAATAAATATCTCATAAAATCCCCTAAATATATAAATTATTCAATTAAAATATCAAATTATATAACATTATCATGACGATAGACTATGATATTAAATTGGATATTTGAAAATTTTATTGACATTACCCAAAAATGGTCTATCAATAACTATCAATATAGTTATTAAAAATTCTATATAAGTCAATTCATTTTTATCAAAATTTCGAAAAATAATGTTCAAATAGTACTTTTTAAAGACATATCATTACGCTTTTTTAAAAATAGAGCGTAAAATTTGCTTTGAAGCCATATTTCACATTTATAACCATTTTTAAATTCAGGAACTATAGAAGCAGACAATTTATGTCTAATGATATGGCATGTTATAGGAATTATTATACTACCAGAAATTTGCTCCTGGGATATAAAAGTACTATTTATATTATCTCTTGATATTAAATAATCATTATATTGAGTTCAGAAAAGGGCGTAATTATCTTTAAAAGGATTTCTAAATTGACAACTTGAATCCATATTTATTTTTTCATAGATCACTCCAAATTAATTTGCTAAAAAAAGAATTAATAATGAAATTTTTTTATTTAAAATATTTAATATGATTCCCAATCAAAAGGTAAGTCATTTAAACCTGTAAAACCAGCTGTACAATTTGTACCTTCTAATTTGGTACCACTGATATTTTCTATTTTATAAATTCCACCTCCATTCCAAACACTAAATTCTAATTTTTCAATCCCTTCCAATATAAATGATTCCATTATTTTACCTGATTGGTTTATTATTCTTACTCTTTCTTTTTGAACACCTGTTTCTCCAGTGCTTAAAACTGGTGGGATTGATCCATCATATGTAATGCGAAAGGAAACTTTTTTTGGAATGAACTTTGAACATACATAACTAACCCCATCACCTCCGCCACCTAAAGGTCTTTTTATAAGATTATCAAAAGTAACAATTTCTCCGAGAGAAAATTCCCACTTTGATTCAGAAATTCCAGCTAAAGCTGCCGAAGAACATAAATTCAAACTCACAAAAATTAACAAGGAACCACATGTTTTTTTGACATTAATATTCATTTTATTTCCTATAATTATTTATTATATTAAAAAAGCATACGCAAAATGGCCAAAAGGGTGGCAATTTACTTTTTTATATTATATTAAAAATAAAATATTTCCAATATTTTTATATATTTTATATAAATAATAAGTAAATCAATATTATTTATTGTTTAAAATCAGCTATTCAAAAATTTCTAATTTGAAAAGAAATCAAACTATATAAATATTTTCATAACCTTTTTAATTATGAGTTTTTAGATTACAAATAAATTTTTTCTAAGTTAGCTTTTTAAATTAATTCTAATAAGAGATAAATAAAATTACAAAAAATAAAAATTTAGTTGTAATTTTAACAACCGAGTTGATTTTTAAAATCAACTCGAGTTCATTCAAGTAAAAAAAAATGACGGCAATTAAAATTCCTAGATGGTAAATTTCACCTATAAATTTATGAATCTAAAAGTAACAAAAAGATTTATAATAAAAATAAATCATTTCAAAAGAGTGTTTTATCTACTTAAATTCAAAACTTGACTATAAATTTCAATTTGATTATGAATAAATCTCCATGCAATGTGTTAACCATAATATGACCACACCAGTTTTGGAAAAAAATACCTAATAAATAAAAGTTTAAATTAAATATAAAGTTAAACTATCTATTCTATTAATTAAGCGAAGGATATCATGAGAATGAAATATAAAAATACACTTGCAGCTGCTATTTTATTAGTGACTGCTTTTACTGGCACTCAAATTTTTGCTGAGACTGGAGTTGGAAAAAATACTCAAAATGGCCAAAGAGGAAATGGCGGTCAAGATGGTCAAGATGGAAATTAAAAGATTAAGAAGTGACAGATCCTTTTCGTAAGATTTTCGAGGAATAGGATAAACTTAAAAATTAATTAAGTATTTTATTAAACGAGGCAATATGAAAGTTGCTATTTCAAACTCGGTATTTTCAATTTTTCCCAAAATAAAAATTAAGGGAATGAAGTTAATGATCCTACTCTTGGCATAGAATTCTTTGAAAATGAATTGTCAAAACATTCTGAATCAATTACAAAATTTATTCTTAATTAAAATCAAAAAAGTATTACTTTTTAAATATATACCTAGTTTTTTTCAATTTTTTTCCTGCAAAATTGATTTAATTTATTTATATTAAATACTTTTTTAAAATAAAACACTAATATTTTAATTACTTATAAATTTGATTAATTAAAGTAAATAGAATAAAATATAAAAATGATAAGCAAACTTTAAAATAGCCATTGCTTAAATATAATTCACAAAATTAAGATGTATAGAACGATATGATTTTTTTATAAATAAAAGGTAAATAATGATTAAAATTAAATACGTTTTTGCTATATCAATAAATTTCAGCTTAATATCAAATTCACAAGAAAAATCTTTTGTAGTTTGTTCTCGTATAAATGATCCTATCATGTGGAATTGGGCCACTGATAAAAATGGAAATTATATTGAAGTAACAGGATATCATATTTATGGACGTTGTGATAATACAAATTACAGTAAAGAAAATATACAAATTAATGGACAAATTATGTTTTTTGTTCTTGATCCTCAAAGTGTTTCCTTAGCCAAATCTGCATGCCCAAATGGTTATCATTTTCAACCAGCTCAGACGTCTAAAGATGTTTGGTATCGTTTTGCTGAAGTAGAAAATAACAGAAAAGTAAAGATTTATGATGGCTTTAAAAAATGTCTTACTTCTACTGGAGATTATGAAAAAGAAGTAAGCATTTATTGTTCTAATAAAAAAAAGCGTTCAGACTGGTATTGGGCCATTAGTAAAGATCAATTTCGATATTTTCGTATTACTGTTTCTGGAGAATGGGTAAATACAAGAGAAATAAAAAAATTTCATCCAAAGAGCATAATCTGTCGAAATGAAAATATTTTTGTTATTAGTGAAAAAGATTTTTTAATTGTAAAAGAAGCTTGCAAAAATGATTTTTTTCCTCATCCAGCTGGAAATATTGGAAATCCTTATTGGTACAGATTTGGCGTAAAAAGTAATTTAGGAATTCAAGTTCTGTCAGGTTATGTTGACTCAGATTGTAAAAGAATAGCTACACCAAGAATAGGTTAATACATTTATAGACACACATGTCATTTTCAGAAGTGCTCTGCAATACAAACCTTTGTTAAATCAAGACACCGTTTAGTCACAGGTATTTGGAAAACTTTTAAGTATACAAAATTTAAATTCTATTTCTGAAGGTTTCACATAGTTGATATTCTTTATAAATACATTATCCAAATTATTCTTTTTTATAATGTACTTAATACCTAAGTCATTTACGGTAATATGAATATCTTTTCTGTTTGAATTTATCATTGCAAGAACATTGTTTAAATTTGAAATCTTTACGATATTAAATTTTTTATCTCTATTAAAATATGTATCAATCCAATTATCACCAATATATGAAATAAGTTCAAATTTTTTAAAACTTTCTATTGAATTTATTTTTTAAATTTCGGCTTTTAAATTATTATTCTTTGAATAAACAATTGCAATTCTGGTTGAAATTGTATTCCCATTTTGAAATAATAAGTATTCCTCTCTTTTATAAGTTTTCACTGTAATATGAGAATTAAATTCCCCATTTTTATGCGCTCTTTCCCAAGGGAAAGCTTCTTGCACTAACTTATATTTTATTTTGAAATATATTTCTTGATATATCTATAAAAATTCCTTTTAATTCATTATTTTCTTTATATGAAAAAAAGGGGGGGGGGGTAATTCTCATAATATGCAATTTTAATTTCCTTTTGATCTTTCAATGCATATGAATAATTAAAAATTAGTATAAAAGAAAAAAAGTGATAATTTTATAAGAATATTTCTTTTACTCATATTAAAAGCCTTTCAAAAAATGATATTAATTTGATTATCTTAAAATAACACAATAATATATTCATAAATAGAACACGATATATTTGACGTTTTGCTTCTGTAGAAAAATGTTTCTGCTGCACAAAAGGTTGCATGAATTCTATTTTAATAAATTACGTTTGGTTTATGAGATGGACTTGAATCGGAAGTAGACACCTTTATATATTAATTATTTAGACATTTTTTCATATCTTATTCCAATGTAAGAGGTGAATAAAGGGTTATTGTTTGATTTTTTGGATCTACAAAAATATTTGCAGATATTATTATTTTTTGATTTACTTCAGTTAAGTTAATTGGTTCAAACGTTTTTGTATTTTCGTCTCTACTAATTAAGATAGGGGACATACTATTTATTTTTGTTTCCAAATTACTGTAAAGGAAATTTTATTATCTTGAGCCCTCTTCAATTCGGAAATTATCCATATAGGTAGAAGAAAAATGGAATTGAGTTTTAAACCCATTTGATAAGTTTTTGCCGTCAACTCCAAAAACATACCAATAATTAGCATAATTATTTGCAGCTTGAGCATATATATAAGACGCTCCCAAATTTTTGATGCATTGTCTTTGCAGTTCTTCACTTTTTGTATCATCAATTATTTTAAAATAATAAATTATAATTGAGTTTAACTCAGTTTTTTTATTAATCCTTGAAGGCCTCCATTCTCCGTTTACCGAAACGTAATTTCCATTCTCTTTTAGCCAATTCCATTGCTTATCTTTGGTTACACAATAAACATAAGTCGAATCTGCATAAATATTATTTGCAACAAATATACTTCCCATTATAAAAAATAATTTTTTAAGCATTTATTATTCCCTCAATGTTCATTTATTAATTTATTAACATAAATATTTAAAATAATCAAATATATTGAATTATTATTTTTAAGCTTATTTATCCCAAGAAAAAAGGATTGATTTAATACAGATTTTCCTTATTGGAAGACGAGAAATACCAAAGCTTCTTCCTCTGTATTGAAGAATACTAAATCAGAAATAATTAAATTAATACCTCGTATAAGCGATATCGGATTATTAAAATCTATCTTAAAACTCTAATTCTTATTTATTTAATAAAAATACTCTAATTTATAATAATGTTTTTTAGTGATATTGATAAAATTTTAGATTATATTTCTATTCCTGTAAGGATTAATGATTTTTCTAAAATAAGTATTTTTCTAAGTGATTATGGAAGTGCTAAATATACTGATTAAAGTGATTCCTTTTGGTGGACAATATGCTATGAACTTAGGCGTTCATATAGAAGGGTTGTCCAATGTTAAAGAAGAAATCAGTTAAAAGTCAATATTCTCTTGAGTTTAAAAATCAAGTTCTAGAAGTATTAG
>RRZT011334627.1_pt1 | contig 17305 bp, 14 predicted proteins | sample 2165551 | NCBI WGS metagenome assembly RRZT01 (sample SAMN10456910, study PRJNA506462) | wastewater metagenome | biome: wastewater; feature: sludge; material: wastewater sludge; isolation source: wastewater sludge with Escherichia coli K12::gfp cells carrying plasmid... | place: USA: Moscow, Idaho...
AAATTTTTGGTTAGTAAAAAAAATGTTTTACCTTTGCAGCGCTTTTGAAAGAAAGCACAACAGGTAGATTCGCTAGCTCAGTAGGTAGAGCACATCCCTTTTAAGGATGGGGTCCTGGGTTCGATCCCCAGGCGAATCACGCAAAACGATAAAAGCTGTCTTTAAATAGGCAGCTTTTTTTTTGTTATATACCCCCAGGCAACCCACAACATCTGTTTTGCAGTTTTGCAATAGAGCCCCACCTAAAACCTTACTGAAAAAATCTGCTTTAGTTTCTAACAAGGCGTTTTATCTCACACCCATATTCTTTGCAAGATTGCTAAAGTATCAATTCGTAAATAACAGAGCTCTGTTTTTTACAATTCACTCGTAGATGCGGCATAAAAAAGTTGGAAATTAAATCTACAGCGGTAGATTGGTCGTTTGTGTCTTGAAAATTGAATCTACCGCGGTGGATTGGATATTTGTGCCATAAAAATGGAGCTCTCACTGCCCTATTAAGATTTTCTAAAGAAGAAAAACGGTGTTTTTTTGTAAATATAGGATAAATAGGTCTTGAAGAGATAAAAAGCAGCCAAAGCTTGAAAAAATTAATTGATAAAAAGAAAATTCTATTTCTGAAATTAGAATTTTATGGTATAAACGACGCAAATATGGGCAATAAAACAAAATAATGGGTTTTTTAAAGTACATCTACCATGGTAGATGCAAGTTTCAACTCTTTCAGGCATTTCGGAGGGTTGCAAAATGCTTCGAAAAAATATGTCGACAGATTTTACCCAATAAATGCAAATCTACTGTTAGCTGATCTAGTTATATTAGATTTAACCCACTCTCTTATAAAATCAAAGTAAATTGATTTGTTAACTCTATAAAAGAGTGTATCTTTGCGGCTGATTTAAAAAGGCTAGATAAAACACTTAAGTTTCGTTTAGACTACTTACAAACAACACTTTATACACAATATCGATACTATAAGATGAATTTACTGTGTTAACTTTTTTATTTGGTACTAAATAAACATTTCGAAAAACTATATACACTACAACTTCAGTTATGAACCAAGAATCATCTAACTTTCTGATTAAACGAAGAATAGAGGCAGGAGTTTTCTTAATTCTCTTCTTCGGAACCTTTACCTTTATTGGTAATAGGATGGGTTTGCCAAACATGCTCAACACAATAATGCAAACCTCGTATAGACTACTACTCGATACTGTTTTCTATATTATGGCTATAACCGTACTATCGGGGGCTTTAGGAAAACTTTTAACTGAGTTTGGTGTGGTGCGTCTATTAGAAGTGATGCTGAAACCACTCATGAAACCAATATTTAATCTACCTGGTGTGGCTGCACTGGGTGGTTTGATGACATTTTTATCAGACAACCCAGCTATTATTAGTCTTGCAAAAGAAAAAAACTTCAACAGATATTTCAAAAAGTATCAACTAATATCTCTTACCAACTTTGGCACAGCCTTTGGAATGGGATTGGTGGTAGTAATTTTTATGGCTGGTAGAGGTTTTGGTTTTGCTGCCGTAATTGGATTGGCAGGGTCGATTATAGGTAGTATTGTTTCAACAAGACTGATGCAGCGACTTACACTTAAAGCCTACCCTCACTTGGATGCAGAAATAGAAGAGGAAGATGGCAATGAGCATGAAATTTCTTTTAAATCTGAGGGTAGTGTTTTTTTAAGGGGATTAAACTCAATACTCGATGGTGGAAAAACAGGGGTAGATTTAGGTCTTGCTATTATTCCAGGTGTTCTTATTATTTCAACATTTGTTATGATACTCACCTTCGGACCCAGTGCTGAGGGCTATACAGGAAGTGCTTATGAAGGAATAGCACTACTACCCTATCTTGCAGGAAAAATAAACTTTGTTTTTGAATGGTTATTCGGTTTCGAGAATCCAGAATTGATAGCCTTCCCAATCACTTCTCTTGGAGCAGTAGGTGCTGCACTTGGTTTGATTCCTAAGTTTCAAGCCGAAGGTTTGATAGATGGCAATGCCATAGCAGTATTTACAGCAATGGGCATGTGCTGGAGTGGATACTTGAGCACTCATACAGCAATGCTAGACTCGCTAGGATATAGAAAGCTTACAAGCAAAGCCATTATTTCGCACACTGTTGGCGGGCTTGTTGCAGGAATTTCGGCGCATTGGATTTATTACTTTATAAGTATGCTCTTCTTGAGATAGAAAGACAAACAGACAGCAAATATACTGCAGTATTCTTTTTTTTTGTGTGTTGGCTCTGTTGTTTCTACATAAAGCTAAATCGTGAAAGGGATAGATGAATCTTATCCCCCTTCACGCCTACTTTACCATAATAAGCATTGCAACAATTCATTTGACACTTTTGAAGGATATCTACCTTTCCCCTTTCTCTTTTATCATTAATATTTGTTTTTCCGTACAAAAAAACCATATTTGTGCCTATTTATTGGCATTATTTACGACCTTTGACGAGTAATAAATCACTCAAAACTGAAATTTGGTTGTAGATTAATGATATATTTAAAACCTAAATATGAAAATAAAAAGAATACAGGTATACACTATTCCTTTACTTCTTGCATTATCTCTAACTGCATGTATAGATGATGCATACGACTTGTCTGATATCGACTCTACTGTGGGTGTCAAAGTAAATGACTTGGTTGTTCCGTTAAAATTGGATGCGATAACACTCCAAAACCTATTCGATATAGAAGAGAATAGTCAAATTAAAGAGATAAATGGAGAATATGCTATCTTGGAAGAAGGTAGTTTTGAATCGAACTCTATAAATATACCCTCATTTAAAATACCTGCTCCTGAGATTGATCCTATTTCTGAAACTTTAGATCTTGTTTTATATGGTATGGGCGATTCTCAACTCACATTTACTAATAAATCGCCGCATATCAGCATTCCTGACGACTTTTGTTTGTTTGATGCTGAGATACCCGAAACTTCTTCAAGCTTCAACATTTCAGCTCAAAATATTGACTCTGCTTTGGTGAAAATTGATGAGATAGGTGCCAACTTTATAATTGAGCTTTTTATCAGCTTTAGTGGATTGGACTCTATTCTTAATAGTGTTGAACTTGAAAACCTTGTGATTGAATTGCCCAAAGGACTTAAAGCCACTGCTTCTAATGATGGCAATTATAACCCTTCGACTGGTTTGTTGACATATAGTAAGCTAATAATATCGGATAGTAACTTTCAAAAAAAACTCACCCTTTCTGTATCTAGTATAGATGCTAATGAAGCTGGAATGAAGCTTAGCAATGGAGAACTTTTATTGGAAACCTCTTATTCAATTTCGGGAAGGTTGGCAATATACGGTCGGAACTTGAAAAAACCTGTTGATACGGATAAGTTACTGAATTTAAAGCAAACAACTTATCTACTTAATGTCAAATTTCCTGATGACGATATAGAAGTTGTCGATTTTACAGGAGATATTCGCTATAGATACAAAGGCATAGATGCATCGCCAATAATAATAGACGATTTGCCCAACCTATTGGTGCAAGAAGGCACAGATATCCGTATTGTGAACCCTCAAATATATCTTTCAATCAATAATCCGCTTTACAACGACTATCAATTGTATGCCACAGGTGGCATTGAGCTTATTCCTACCCCAAAGAGTGATATCACATTTGAAACAAACCTTATGTTCGATAGAGCAATCAATCAGTTTTGCCTATCGCCCACATCACCTGAAGAAATGTATCTTGAAGGTTTCACTTTTGTAGAGTTTAGCAATTTAGGAGACATTCTTAGTGGTGATCAACTACCTAGTAAAATTGATATTGAGGTTGTTAATCCTGAAGTTCCACAGCAAACTGTACACAATTTTGTTTTGGGGCAAAGCTTCGAGACTGTAAAAGGAAGCTATACATTCTACACCCCCCTAGCCCTTACAAATGAGGCGCAAATACATTATATCGACACGATAAATGGATGGAGCGACGAAGAGTTGGATCGACTTAAAGTAGATCGCCTAGATATTAACGCCAAAGTAGAATCAAACGTTCCTGTTGGATTTAAGGTAATTGCTTACCCTATAGATAAGAGTGGCAATGAAATAACTAAAAACGGGCAACCCATCGAGGCTATTTTACAATCGATAGGAGCTGATGGAGAAACCAATGATATGCTTCCGGCCATTGCCAACACTAATGTTGTGATTGAAATTGATGGACCATTGATAGAAATTGATGGTATTATACTGAAAGCTATACTAAGTGGAGCAGAAGGTAATAAAGCTCTTAAACCCAATCAAAAGATTAAATTTACAGATATACAATTGAAAGTAACAGGAGAATACATCAACGAATTTTAAACTTGCTCAAAACAGACACTTATATATGAAACTTACCATAATAATTATAATTTCTATCTCTTTGTGGATTATGTCGGCTGTTTGTGCAATGGCGCAAAGCCCACAAACTGGATATTTTACAGATGGTTACTTATATAGGCACACGATGAATCCTGCCATAGCAAATACAACTAATTATGTATCCTTGCCTGCATTGGGCAATAACAACGTCTCTTTTAGGGGCAACTTGGCATTGGACGATGTGCTATATCAGGTAAATGGAAAAACTGCTACTTTTCTACACCCCAACCTAAGCAGTGAAGAAGTGTTGAAAAATATAAAAGAGCAGAATAAAATTGGATTAAATGCTAATTTTCAAATCTTTTCCATGGGTTTTAAAGCGTTTGATGGCTATAACACGGTTGGTATTAATGTAAAAAGCAATAGCCACATTATCCTGCCAGGCGAGCTGTTTCACTTGGCAAAAGAAGGTATAGCAAACGAAACTTATGACATTAGCAACTTCTACACCCATGCTGATGCATATATAGAGATATCTGTGGGGCACTCGCATCAAATAAATGACAAGCTACACATAGGAGCTACTCTTAAATACTTGATTGGAGGGGGCAATATAGATGGTCAATTCAACAAAGCGCAATTGGCTCTAGGAGAAGATCAATGGACTGTTACCTCTAATGCTTTTGTAGAAGCTAGTGTGAAAGGACTAACCTATAAAACTGATATTAATGAAGATACCAACAACCAATATGTAAGCGGTGCAGATATCGATAACACGGGTATCAATGGAGGCGGTATTGCTGTCGACCTAGGTGTGGTATATGAGCCAAGCAATACTTGGAGTTTTAGTGCCTCTATAATTGATTTGGGTTTTATTAATTGGAAAAACAACATGCTAGCTAGCACGAATGGAGAAAAGATTTTTTCGACAGATGAGTATATATTTAATGTAGATGACAACCAAGAAAACAATTTTAATGATGAGCTAGATCGTATAGGCAATGGGCTCAGTTCTTTGTATGAGCTTGAGGACATGGGCAATCAGGGGTCTGTATCCAAAAGCCTTGGAACAACTTTCAATCTTGGGGCATCGTACATGTTGCCTAACTATCAAAAACTTAAATTTGGAATGCTGGCTACTAGCCATATTAAGAAAAGTTTTAACTGGACCGATATACGTGCATCGGCAAATTGGAGTGCTAATAGTTTGTTTTCGACTAGTATAAGTTTAGCTTATGGAACTTATGGTGGATCAATGGGTTGGATGGTTAATTTCCACCCCAAATGGTTTAACTTATATATAGCGATGGACAAATTTACAGGAAAGCTCACCAAACAGTATATTCCACTTTCTGGAGCTGGCTCTTTTCATGTTGGTTTAAATATACCCTTTTAAGAGGTTTACCCTCATCCACTTAAGCTCTCCTTAATTATCTATGTAAAGTTTGGCATCTCTCTTATTTGAAAAAGCATACAGATGCGAACTGCTTTTTGCACATCGACACTTAAAATAAACAAAGGAATTAATCACTAAGATTAATTCCTTTGTCATAATTTTTATATACTACATATCAGATTATATTAACCATGGATCGTCCTCTGGTGCTATATAATCATGCGTGTTAGTATCTATTTCTCGTCCCGGGCAAGCAGGTTTGGTAGGCACATTAAGCTCTGGATGCATATTATTTGCCCTTTTCAGATTTGCTTGAGAGTCTGCTTTTGGTAATTTCAAATCAACATCATCAATATTAATTTCTAATGAATCGGCTACACCTTTACCATAAGCTGGATCTGCCATATAGCAATGGTAGATATGACGATGCTTTATCTGAAGCGTAGAGTCGCCCATGTTTCTAGCAGTATTATCAAAAAGCACTTGCTTTTGATCGTCTGTCATAGCATTAAATAGTAGCCCTGGTTGTGTGTAATAGTCATTATCATCTTCTCTAAAGTCGTATCTATACACATCACCACCTTTTTCCGAAGGAGGGTTGTCTGCAGGATTATCTTCCCAGTTGCCATAGCTATTAGGTTCGTAGTGCAATTCGCTACCCATATTGTCATCCGTTCGCATAGCGCCATCGCGATGAAAGCTGTGTGGATGTTTCACACCCAAAGGTGAATTTACAGGTATCAAGTTATGGTTTACACCTAAACGATATCTTTGAGCATCTCCATAAGAGAACAGACGTCCTTGCAACATTCTATCGGGTGAGAAACTTATACCAGGCACCACATTTGCAGGATTGAAAGCAGCTTGCTCTATCTGTGCAAAATAGTTGCTTGGGTTTTCATTCAATTCAAACTCTCCAACTGGTATCAATGGGTAATCTTTTTTGAGCCACATCTTGGTCAAATCGAAAGGGTTGGTCTCCATTGCGTCGGCTTGCTCCTCTGTCATCACCTGTATGTACATCTTCCATTTTGGAAACATTTTCTTTTCGATAGCAGTGTATAGGTCTCTTTGGTGAGACTCTCTATCCATGCCCACTACTCTTTCAGCCTCTTGATCTGTTAAGTTCAAAATGCCTTGCTGCGAACGGAAATGGAATTTAACCCAAACCCTCTCATTGTCTTTATTAATCATACTATATGCATGAGAGCTATAGCCGTGCATGTGTCTATAAGAAGCTGGTATACCTCTATCTCCCATAAGAATTGTTAGCTGCATGAGCCCTTCGGGAAGCGATGTCCAAAAGTCCCAGTTGGTATTGGGGCTGCGCATATTAGTGCGAGGATCTCTTTTCACGGCATGGTTAAGGTCGATAAACTTCATTGGGTCTCTAAAGAAAAATACGGGTGTGTTGTTTCCTACCAAATCCCAATTACCTTCCTCTGTATAGTATTTCATAGCAAACCCTCTAATATCTCTCTCTGCATCGGCAGCACCTCTTTCGCCAGCTACTGTAGAGAAACGAGCCAACATTTTGGTCTGCTTGCCTATTTCTGAAAATATAGCTGCTTTTGTATATTGAGTAATATCGTGCGTTACAGTAAATGTACCAAAAGCACCCGATCCTTTTGCATGCATTCTACGCTCGGGTATCACTTCACGATCGAAGTGAGCCATCTTTTCTAAGAACCAAGTATCTTGAAGCGACACGGGTCCTCTTGCACCAGATGTCATGGTGTCTTGATTGTCAGTTACTGGAGCACCTGCAGCAGTTGTTATGCCAGGGTGTTGTCCTTTAGTTTGGTTTCTACTCGGTATTGAGTCTCCCAACTTGTTTTTGTCCATAGGATTCTTCATATCCATGTCCTTTTTTTTCTTTTCCATATATTTTCCTTTTAAAAAATTAGAAAGTTATATTTCTATTATTGTATGTTTTATTTTAGTAAAATCAACTACTCCCAAAGATACAATAAAAAAAACAAACAAATGGAATGATGAATTGACTAATACAAACCTAAACTTCTTTTATTTCTCAATATCCTCTTTATCATCAAGAAGGATTAGTCGTAACGAACTGTTTTTTGTTACGTAGTTGTAAGCCCAGTTAATAAAGATAACTAGCTTATTACGAACACTTAATATCAGCATTAGGTGAAGAAACATCCACACAAACCAAGCAAAAAGTCCTTTAAACTTAATAAAAGGTAGGTCGACTACAGCTTTGTTGCGCCCCACGGTTGCCATTGTACCCAAGTTGCGATATTCGTAATGCTTCAGGTTGTCGCCTTTTCCTTTAGCTATTTTATTAATGTTTTTAGTTAAATTTTTAGCTTGTCCAATGGCAACATTTGCCAACTGAGGATGCCCTTTGGGGTATTTCTCTGTTTCCATATACGCCACATCGCCTATTGCATATACTCCATCCAAACCCTCTATTTTATTTGTTCTATCTACTTTTATTCTTCCCGATGGCAACAGCAGATTATCAGGAATACCACCAATTGCATTTCCTTTTACTCCTGCAGACCATATTACATTTTCCGAATTTATTATTTCTCCATTGTTCAAAGTTACAACCTTACCATCGTACCCATCTACAAACACTCCTGTTTTGACAATTACACCCATTTCACGCAAGTATTTTTCGGAGTGTTTTTGCGCATAACTGCTCATAGCCGACAAAGTGTGATTGCTACCTTCCAATAGATATACATTTACTTTGCTTGCCAAAATGTTTGGATAATCTTTGGGCAATACGTCCTTTTTCATTTCGGCAAAAGCTCCTGCCAACTCTACCCCCGTTGCTCCGCCACCTACAATAACAATATTATAAAGCCCCTCGTTATTGGTATCCGATAGAATTTTCTCGAAATTCATCAATGTCTTGTTGCGTATGTTCATTGACCGATAGGTCGATTTTAAACTCAAAGCATTTTTCTCTATTTGCTCATTGTTGAAATAGTTTGTTTTTGCACCGGTTGCAATAATCAGATAGTCGTAAGAAAATGTGCCAATGTTTGTTTCTATCACTTTTTCCTTCTCGTTTACAGCCTCTACCGTGGTGAGGCGAATACGAACATCCCTCCGGTTCTGAAAAATTCTTCGCAACGGGAATGAGATAGTGGCTGGCTCTATTTGCGATGCAGCAACTTGGTAAAACAGGGGTTGAAACTGATGATGATTCACCTTATCAATCAATAGAATATCAAATCTGTTTTTCTTTATGTGTTTTATAAATTGAAGACCACCAAATCCACAACCAATAACTATAATTTTTTTCTTATCCTTTTTCATAATCAAATGGTTCTATATTCAATGCAATGTATATATTAAATGTAACATTGTGTAGAAATTATTGTTTTGTGCAATGAGGTGGTATTGTGTTAAAGAATAAGCCAATATATTTCCGCAGTGAAAATTGAATAAAACCCAGAAAACCTACAAATTTAGTAGTGATGTGAGCCCATAATGCCAAGCATACAGGAATTTCAATCAAAAAAGCTCCCCAAAACATATCTACCGCGGTGTTTGTGACGAACGGCTGCCAAAACTTTGAAACACCACGGTGGAAATGTTTGGGGACACTTAAATGGAGCATTTTGAGCAATTGTTGGCACAAAAATGACACAAATGCCCAATACTTTAGGATGAATTGAAAAAACGGGAGTTGAATAATCGATTTTTCTTCGTGTTTATAATTTTGAGGAGACAAATGGATGAGAAAACTGTAATAATTTGACAACAGCGAGAGGAATGCGAAAAAAACCATAGTATTTTGAATTATTGTCTGCCCCTCGACATTTCTACCGCGGTGTTTGGAAAAAACGGCTGCCGAAACTTTGAAACACCACGGTGGAAATGTTTGGGGACACTTTTTATTTGTAAGAATAGCTATTAAAGCTTTTATATGCCTCATATACAAATATTTAACCCGAATTACTCATCACTCTATTATAACACGCATGTGCCAGCAACTTGCAATCTATGGTTTACGAACTTATTATACCTCCGTGTAAAGACCTATTTGAGGTGGTGTTTGCTTTTATCAAACCACAAAGTCTGTCAAAACACGATTCTGTTCTTGTCGAAGGGAGTTCCCTTAGCGCAGTAGAAAGATGGATTTGCTATGCTTTTACTTTATTTATACCTCTACCTATTTTGGCGTTGGCCTTTTGTGCGGTTTTACCGAAACTTACCCTGTTTGGCTTTACTTTTAGGAAAGCTTTGTTGAGGGCTTTTTTTTTGGGGGCGAATGGTTGGTCATTTGATAGGGATTGACTTAATATTATGTAAGGTTCTTGGTTTTGTTTATAATAAGCATAGATATGATACCAGTGCTAGGTACAGTATTGTTTGCAAGCTGAAATATAAACATATTTTTCGATACATTAGATTATTAAGATTAGAATTGCATATAAACCAGCTCCTTATAACCCCAACTCTTCCACCCTTGCCTCAACCTGCTCTACTGTTCGCTCGAAATAGCTGGCAATATCCATCAGTGTAATATAGTCGCTATACATTAGTGTCAATTCTGCGTCATGCATATCTGTCCACCTCTCCTTGGCTTGCTTATATTTGAGAGTAGTTTCGCTTAAAGTGCCATCATATACTTTATCGTAATAGTTGTGCTCCATTTTATAGGGCACATAGCTAGCAGTGGCAGCATCCACATTGTCAATACTGTAGGGTTTCATCACCATAATTTTGCATGATTGTGGGTGCTCTATTGGCATCAATGTTTTGGGAACATACACCCTGTTGCGAGTGCGCGTAATGGCTACATACAGCAAGTTTATCTCTTCATTTATTTGAGCAGGGCTGTATTTGTTCTCCTCATTATTGTTCTCTTTTTGCTTTATCAATAGTTCTTCCGACACAAAGTCGTTCACAATCTGAACCACATCGTATTCCATCCCCTTACTTCGGTGGACGGTGGAAAAAACTATCTCGGCATCATCCTTATTATCAACATGCTTGTCTTTGATTGATTGGATAATAGCAGGGATTTCATTGCCATATTCCCTCACAATATCCACCATCATGCCAAGTTCTCTATCTTCGGTCTTTTCGATGTAATCGATTAAGTCCTCAAGGTTATTCATTTTCTTAATGAGCTTGTCTTTTATCAAATGTCGATTGTTGTTGCAAAGACTGAGCACATCGTAGAGCGAAGCTCCATCGGCTGCATAAGTATAGGAGTTGATATTGCCTTCGAAGTGAAGGCGTTTCACTTTTCGTTTTTCGGTAACATACTCTATAGCTTTTACCAACAAACCAAGATTGGTGCGAGCAAGCACTGCTTTTGCTTTTATGCTATTGCTACGCCCCACTCCATCAATAGAGGTGGATGTGGGTTTATCGATGTGCTTTTTCATGTCTATCACCTTAACAGCCAGGTTGGCAATGTCTTGATTGAACCTAAAACTTTTGGTGAGTGCGTAGGTTTTGAAGTTTACCATCTCTAGTGAATTTACAGCATAGCGCCAACTATAAATTTGCTGATGGGTATCGCCAACAATTACTTTGGTAGCCTTTTGTTTCAGAAACACATCTAGCATAACCATAGAGGCATCTTGCCCCTCATCAAATAGAATGTAATCGTAACTAAGTGTGGGATTGGAGAGTTGAAACTTCTTGAGGTAGAAATCGTGGGTAATTTCTATGTCGCCTTTGTCCATTTTGCTCATCAATATGTTTGCCTTTTGCTCTATATAAGGGTAAAGAGAGCTCACAAAGCTCCTTGCTTTTCTGTCGGTAATTGTGGAGAGGTAGTCTATCTCTTCTAAGCTAGTTTTATTGCTGTTGCAAAAACATGCCATCATTTTGAGGATATGATTGGCAATAATAAACTCGGTGTATTTTTCTCTATTGTTTTCTATATCTAGCAATTCTATTATTTCGTGGGCTTTATACCCATTATGCTTTAGTTTATAATGGCTACCCAAATAGATGTGCCTGTAGGCTAATGAATGAGCTGTTTCTACGGTAACATTACTCATTCCCTGGTTGCTAAACTTTGTGATTGCCTCCTCTTTAACAGATCTATTAAACACCAAATAAAGAATCTGGCTAGACCTCGGTCTTGCTTTAGCATACTCGATAATAGTGGTGGTCTTGCCCGACCCAGCAACAGCATTTACTTTGATGTTGCCCGTGGAGTTGATAATGGCGTGTTGTTCTTTGGTTAACTTCATGGTTTTTAAAAGGTGTCTTTTGTGGAACGATTTCTGCTACGTTACCTCCCTCCCACGTTTGTAACAGATTGACACAATGCACAATGGGAAGTAGATTAGTGGCAAACTGCTTGCAACAACATCAAAGATACAATAAAAAACAATAAACAAATGTAATTTAAAAGACTATTATTGCCCTACTTCTCTTTATCGTCAAGAAGGATTAGTCGTAACGAGCTATTTTTAGTAATATAGTTATATGCCCAGTTAATAAAAATAATTAACTTGTTGCGTACACTCAATATTAGCATCAGATGTAGAAACATCCATACAAACCAAGCAAAAAGTCCTTTAAACTTAACAAAAGGTAAGTCGACCACAGCTTTGTTGGGGCCTACAGTTGCCAACTGAGGGTGCCCTTTGGGGTATTTCTCTGTTTCCATGTATGCAACACACTATTAAGTGTAACATTGTGTGAAAAGTATTGTTTTTTTGTGTGTGAGGATGGAAATCTGTTGAATAAACATTCTTTATCTGTTGCTAATCTTTTAAAATATAGCTAAATTGCCGTTACAAAGTAAATAGAAATAAAACTAATAAATAATCATCACTATGAATGAAAAAAAATCTACTGTAATAGACAAGAATTATTTTCCTTGGGCAATTATGATTTTAATGTCGTCAGTTACTTTTGTAGGAATACTTTCTGAGCTGATGCCTTCGGGGGTGCTTCCTCAAATGATGAACGAACTGAACTTGAACGAAGTGCAAGGAGGTAATCTTGTGGGGTATTATGCGTTAGCATCAGCAATTTTCTCAATTCCGCTTATTTCAGCTACAATGCACTACAACCGCAAGCTACTATTACTTTTGCTGCTAGGGGGTTTTGCAATTTCCAATTTTATTGTCGCTCTTGTTAGTAATTATGCTGTAGTTGTTTCAATGCGCGTTTTTGGTGGAATTTGTGCTGGTATAATGTGGCCCATGATTGCAGCCTATGGTATGCGATTGGTATCGCCTAAACAATCTGGCAAAGCAGTTGCAGTAATTATGGCAGGCACTACACTCGGAATTAGTTTGGGCATGCCCTTAATGACATGGATTGGCGACAATTATGGTTGGAGAACCGAATTTATAGCCATTGCCATAATAATTTTGGCAATCGGTGTTTTAAGTGCGTTTATGCTACCTTCTCTAAAGGGAGAAAAACTGACCAGTGAAGTATCTCCTTTTGCTATGCTAAAAATAAAAGCCGTTCAAATGGTTGTGCTCTTTACAGTCTTAGGAGTTGTTGCTCATTACGGAGTATATGTATATATAGCAAGTTTAATAGCAACTCTAGAACTAGCAGGAGGTATCGAAATGGCTTTAATTATGTTTGGCTTGGGTTCTCTGCTTTCTGTTGTTATTGCAATAAAGCACACTGACAACCATTTGCAGCTTCTCACTATTTTAATGTTTGCACTATTAATTTTAGCAATGACTATTTTCCTTGTTTTTGGAGGAACTATTGGAATATCTCATTTTGGATTTTTCCTTTGGGGAATTTCATTTGGTCCTTTAGTTGCACTGTTTCAAGCTGCTGTGGGTAGACAAGTAGAAAAAGCAAAAGATATAGCTACTTCTATTCAATCTTGTATGTTTAATTTCTCTATTATGATAGCGTCTTCTATTGGCGGTATTCTTCTTGGCAAATACTTTGCTATGAGTCTTCCTGTTTTATCTATAGCATTAGCTGTTCCAGGACTTATATTGGCAATTACTGCCAAAAACACATTAGCGAAAGCGAAAGCGTAACCATTACTAAGATTCTTAGTGAACAAGAAAAAGGCTGCCAAACGGCAGCCTTTTTTTACTAAAATCTATTTTAGATTATAATTATAATCCTAGTTTTACATCATACTCAACCTCTTTACGTTTGAAGAGATACTCACCATCACGAACTGATGCTAACACATCAACTCTTTTGCGAATAGCCTCATAAACAGTAGATTCGTTTAAAACAATAAAGTTGGCTGCTTTTCCTACTTCCAAACCATAGGTGTCTTGTATATTTAAACAACGAGCTCCGTTGTAAGTAATCAAATCGAAATTAGACTCTACATCTTTTGCTGACATAATTTGAGCCAGGTGAATTCCATTGTCAAGAATATTCATCATATTGCCATTACCCATTGGATACCATGGATCATTGATTGAGTCTTGTGCAAAGGCAACGTTTATGCCATACTCTATAAACTCTTTCACTCTTGTCAGTCCACGACGTTTTGGATAGGTGTCTTGACGACCTTGCAGATAGGCATTCTCTGTTGGACAAGAGATAAAGTTCATTTTACTTTTTTGGAATAAGTCAAGCATTCTAAAGGCATACGAATCATCTGCCGAACCAAACGAACAGGTGTGGCTTGCAGTTGTTCTAGTACCATAATCTTCCATAAGAACTAGGGCATTCAGCAGCTCCACAAAACGTGAATGTGTATCATCTGTTTCGTCGCAATGAACATCTATTAGCTTATCATATTTCAAAGCAAGTTTAACTATATCGTGCACTGATTTCTCTCCAAACTCTCTTGCTGGTTCGTAATGCGGAATTCCTCCCACAATATCAGCCCCCATTTTAAGCGCTTCTTCCACTAATTCCAATCCACCTTTATAGGTGTACATTCCTTGCTGCGGAAAAGCAACAATTTGAATATCTACGATATGTTTTAGGTCTTCTTTCATTTCCAACATGGCTTTAAGTGCCGTGAAGTTTGGATCTGTTACATCTATATGAGTACGTATATGTTGTACCCCTTGAGATACTTCATCTTTAATTCCTTTGAGTGCTAATTTCTTAACACTCTCTACTGTCAGTGTCTCTTTAAACTTTGGCCACAATTCAATAGCTTCAAAGAGCGTTCCTGAGCCTGCTCCTTCTTGTCCCAGTTCAGACAACGTATATACATAATCGAGATGCAAATGAGGGTCTACATAAGGTGGCATCACTAACTTACCTTTCAAGTCAATTTCCTCTTCACATTTGGCCAAATTACTTCCAATCTGAGAGATTTTCCCATTTTCAACAATTATTTCAGTTGCTGCATCGTTGCGATAAATCTTTGCATTAAAAAACTTTTTCTTCATATTCAATTGTTTTAAGGTGATTACTTTGTTTTATTTAGAGGAACTTAAGTTATTCCTTAATAGCTTTCAATATAAGAATATTTATTCGAAAACAAACTGTAACTGCTATAAATAATTGTAACTAAACCAAACTTTTACAATACTTTAAAAGATATCTGCTGTTTACGGAGTGAGAATTGTAAATAGATCTGTTTTCTCATTCAAGTAACGATAAGAGAATTTTCTCTGTTTTAGTTGTTCTTCTATTTTGCCCAAGTCATTTGGGTCTTGCAATTCAATCCCAACTACTGCTGGACCACTTTCTCGATTGTTCTTCTTAGCATATTGAAAATAGACAACATCGTCATTGGGTCCTAAAACATCGTTTACAAATTCTTTAAACACACCAGGTTTTTGATGAAACTGCACTATAAAATAGTGCTTCAAGCCTTCGTAGATCAACGACCTTTCTTTTATTTCTTGCATTCGTATAATGTCGTTGTTGCTGCCACTTACAACACACACTACATTTTTGCCTTTAATTTGATTCTTATAAAAATCGAGTGCAGAAACTGTTAATGCTCCTGCAGGTTCAACCACAATTGCCTCTTCGTTATACATCCGCAAAATTGTTGTGCAAACCTTACCTTCGGGCACAAGCACAATATCCTCTAGGTGGGTGCTGCAAATTTCGAAAGTTAGATCTCCCGCTCGTTCAACAGCGGCGCCATCAACAAAATCATCAATATCCTCTAAGGTAACAATCTTACCTTTTTCGATAGCTGTTTTCATGGATGCTGCTCCTAGTGGCTCAACACCAATGATTTTAGTGTTTGGACTGAGCTGTTTGAACACCGTAATTATACCAGATGCTAATCCCCCACCTCCAATTGGCACAAACAGATAATCAATGGGCTGGTCACAATCTTCTAATAGTTCTAAGCCAATTGTTCCTTGTCCAGCAATTATTTTTTCATCATCGAAAGGGTGAATGAAAACAGCTCCATCTTCTTCACAAAATCTGTTAGCCTCTTCAAATGCATCGTCTAAAGAGTCGCCTTTTAAAACAATATCTACTTTGTCTTTCCCAAAGAGTTTTACTTGCTTTGTTTTTTGAGGTGGAGTTGTTATGGGCATAAATATCGTACCCTTGATATTTAACTTATTGCAGGTGTAAGCCACTCCTTGTGCATGATTACCTGCACTTGCACAAACCACTCCTTTTGATTTCTCTTCATCCGAAAGCAAAACAATTTTATTGTAAGCACCCCTCAGTTTATAAGAGCGCACAGGTTGTAAATCTTCGCGCTTCAAATAAACTTGTGCCGAGAATTCCTTGCTCAAGTTTTTATTCTTTAATAATGGGGTATATCTTGCAACGTTTTTTATTCGTTCTCTTGCTTGATATATTTTGTTTAATAACTCCATAGTTTACTTGTTTATAATTTACGTACTTTCCAATTTAGTAAATAGTATATCGCAACCCAGCCTATAATTTAAAAACCAATCTGTTTGCCTCATTTATTTCGTCTTGAGAGACACTATGTGCCTTACCATCATAGACCTTAAGGTGTACTTTTGCATTCATTTTCTCTAGAATGATGGCACTCTCTCTTACACGTTCTAGGGGAACATGCGGGTCGGGGTTGCCAGTGCCCATAAAGATAGGTGTGCCATTAAAGTTGCCTGAATAGTTTTCTTGGTCTATTTTGTCGCCAATAAAACCACCAGTTAATGCCACAATACCACCATACTTTTTAGCATTGCGAGCAACAAACTCTAATGCCAAACAAGCTCCTTGAGAGAAACCTAGAAAGTAAATATTTTCGGCAGAGATGCCTTGCTCCGTTGCTGCATCTACTGTTTCTTTCACTAAATCGAGAGCAGAAGAGAGCCAAGGTTCATTTTGCTCACTTGGAGCCATAAAAGAATAAGGATACCAGGTGTTATTGGTAGCCTCGGGTGCAAACAAAGCATACTGCTGCACATTTAAGTGTGAGGCAATACTTAAAATATCGCGTGCATCTGCTCCACGACCATGTATCATAATGAGCGCTTTGTCGGCTTCTTGCAGAGATTTGCCTGCTGTTTGTATATTTTTTTTATGCATAACGCTTTGTTATTTTGTTTGAAGCTTAGGCAAAGTTTTTTCAATCTTATCACGCATTGGTTCATGCTGACTGGGTAGTTGTAGCGAACTTCCTAGGTTTTCTACAGTTTCATCAGTTGCAAATCCAGGGTTGTCAGTTGCTATTTCAAACAGCACGCCACCTGGTTCGC
>RRZT012914663.1_pt1 | contig 17305 bp, 18 predicted proteins | sample 2165551 | NCBI WGS metagenome assembly RRZT01 (sample SAMN10456910, study PRJNA506462) | wastewater metagenome | biome: wastewater; feature: sludge; material: wastewater sludge; isolation source: wastewater sludge with Escherichia coli K12::gfp cells carrying plasmid... | place: USA: Moscow, Idaho...
AATTTGCCGCCGAATATGATTTTTTTGCCCCCAAGGCCGACACCGATATCCGCGTATTGGATTTCAGCGCCCGTTGGCGTCGTGCCGATGAACTGGCGGACGACCCGCCACCTTTGGCGGATATTCACCATCCTTAGAGCCGTTTACGATCTTGTTTGTAACAAAATTTTAGTGCCAAAACAGGTGCAGGCACGGCACAACAAAATATTGTAAACAAGCTCTTAAGCTGCCTGAACAGATTTTGACACCCTTTTTTGCTACACTGCACCCAATCAACCCATACCATTAATACCATGAAAACAAGCACCTTATTGTTCATCGCCCTACTGCCCACCTTGGCCGTGGCCGAAACCACCCTCTACGGCGAAATCAACAGCAGCTTTAATGTAAGCCGCAGCCAAAACAACGCTTTGGATAAGCACAGCCGCAGTGGCGTTGTCGACAACGGCAGCTACATCGGCCTGCGCGGCAGCCATCCTTTGGGCAGCAGCGGCAACCAACTGATTTGGCAAACCGAACAAAATGCCCCCACCGGCTATAACGGCTCCACCCGCGACTATATGCGCCAACGCAAAGAAAACAGCGTGTTTACACGCTAACTTTCTGCGATTCACAAAAAAGGCTGCCTGAAATCTTTAGCTTCTACAAAACTAAAGATTTCAGGCAGCCTTTAAGTATGACCTATCCGTTTTATTTTAACGGCTGCATATCCATCACTTCCATCAGGAAGTTGGTAAATGCAGGGTTGGCCGGCTTGCTTTGCATATTCGGCCAGCGCTGTTGCCAGCCGCGCAGGGCATTTTGGATAAACAACTTGGATTGCTCGGTGGTGATGGCACCACGCTGGCTGTCCACTGCTGAGCGCAGGTAAATCTGGTACATATCATCGTCTACCGCATTGCGCCCCACCAGATTGATGCGGAAACGATCCAAATACTGCGCCGCTTGTGCTTTGGTGATTTGACCTTGCGATACCTGATAGCTCAGACGTGTGGCCTCATCGCGGATTTTCGACACATCCGACCAATGGCTGGCAGCCAAACGGTAGCTGGCCGGTGGTGTTTGCACCGACGTAGTCGGCTTTATCGGCACTTCAACAATTTTGGGCACATAAACAGAGCTACAGCCGCTTAATGCGGCCACGAGAACAAGTACAGAGATTTGTGTTTTCATGATGGTGGTTATCACGCTATTGGACTTTAAAAGCGGAACAAACAGGCTGTTAGATTCAGCCTGTTTGCGTTATTTCATGCTATTTTACCGCACTTTATGCCAAAGCGCATATTTTTAAGACGCCAAATCCTCAAACAGCGGCGTAGACAAATAGCGCTCACCGTAAGACGGAATCACCACCACAATCAGCTTGCCCGCGTTTTCCGGCTTTTTGGCCAATTCCAATGCACTCCACACCGCCGCACCGGAAGAAATCCCCACCAGCACGCCTTCTTGCGCGGCCATGGCACGGGCGGTATCGAACGCGGCTTGGTTGGGCACTTGGATAACACCATCGTACACATCGGTATTCAGAATTTTGGGCACAAAACCGGCGCCAATGCCCTGAATCGGATGCGGCCCTTTGGCACCGCCCGACAACACCGGCGACGCTTCCGGCTCCACCGCATACACCGTGACCGTGGGTTTTTTGGTTTTCAACACTTCGCCCACACCGTTAATGGTGCCGCCGGTGCCCACACCGCCGACAAAAATATCCACCGTGCCATCGGTATCGCGCCAAATTTCTTCGGCAGTGGTTTGCCGATGCACTTCCGGATTGGCGGCATTTTCAAACTGCTGGGGCATAAAATACTGCTCAGGATTGGCATCTACCAGCGCTTGCGCACGGGCAATGGCGCCGCCCATGCCTTCGGCACCAGGGGTTAGAATCAGCTCGGCACCATAGGCACGCAGCAACATGCGCCGCTCTTTGCTCATGGTTTCCGGCATGGTAATCACCAATTTATAGCCGCGCGCCGCGCACACCATGGCCAAGCCGATGCCGGTATTGCCACTGGTGGGCTCCACAATCACGGTGTCGGCCTTGATTTTGCCGGCTTTTTCCGCCGCATCAATCATCGCCACTGCAATGCGGTCTTTTACGCTGCTGCCAGGGTTAAAAAACTCCAACTTGGCCACCACCCGCCCCGGCAAATCTTTGGCTAAGGTTTTCAATTCCACCAAAGGGGTGTTGCCGATTAAATCGGTAATGCTGCCTGCAATATTCATCATGCTGTCCTTATTTTGGTAAGCCACAAATGCAATGTGCCAATCATAAGCCTTGCAGTGTTAAAAACCAAAGAACTTATGGCTACTTGCTTACAACCGGCGGCTATATACTGCGCCAACTTGGCCAGCGGCTGACTTAAATCAAGCCTATTTGCATTTTTTGCTGTTGCTTCTTTACTGTTGTTATTATACTTTCGCTTTTCTTTGCATTATTGGGGCGCATAAATGCCGTCAAGCACAATCTTTGGCGGCGCCAACTTCACAAGCCCTTAAGTTTATTTTTTGAATATAAAGGAGAATTTGTCTTGAGCGACAATACCCAACAACTTACCACGCTAATGCCCAAAGGCAACCTGAAAGGCGTGGCCATCACGCTGGTGGCAGCGCTGGCGGCCTATATCTTGTATGCAGTGCTGCCGTTTGAAGCCAATGCCAATAAAGGGCTGGCCATTTTGCTGTTTGTGGCCATTTTGTGGTTTACCGAAGCGGTACACATCACCGTAACCGCCATTATGGTACCGATTTTGGCCGCCGTGAGCGGTATTCCGGAAATGGACACCAAAGCCGCCTTAAGCAGCTTTGCCGACCCGATTATCTTTATTTTCTTCGGCGGCTTTGCCTTGGCCACCGCACTGCACATCCAAAAGCTCGACCGTAAAATCGCCTTGTGGCTGATTTCCTTGTCCGGCGGCAATATGATGCTGGCCGTGCTGCTGATTTTTGCGGTTACCGCCTTTTTGTCGATGTGGATTAGCAACACCGCCACCGCCGCCATGATGCTGCCGCTGGCCTTGGGCATGATGGATCACTTAGATCGCCAAAAAGACCGCAAAACCTTTGTGTTTGTGTTGTTGGCATTGCCTATTCGGCCAGTATCGGCGGCTTGGGCACCATTGTGGGCTCGCCGCCCAATGCCATTGCCGCCAAAGCGCTGAATCGGGATTTTGTCGGCTGGATGAAGCTGGGGCTGCCGATGATGTTGCTGATTCTGCCCTTAATGCTGCTGTCGCTGTATTTGGTGCTGCGCCCCAAATTCAGCAAAACCACTGCCGATACGCATGAAGAACAAACCATTCCGTGGACGCCAGTGCGCGTTATCACCATGTTGCTGTTTGCCTGCACCGCGCTGGCGTGGATTTTCAGCGGCCATGTGAAAGACTGGCTGGGCGTGACCAATCCTGATACCGTGATTGCCTTGATTGCCGCCGTGATGGTGGTGGTATTGGGTTTGGCCAGTTGGAAAGACGTGGCCGACAACACCGATTGGGGCGTGCTGATGCTGTTTGGCGGCGGTATTGCCTTGAGTGTGCTGCTGCAAAAATCCGGCGCATCTTTGGTATTGGGCCAGCAAATGGCCACCGCTTTTGTGTTGGCGCATCCGTTTATTGTGATTATGGGCGTGGCCGCGTTTATCATTATCCTTACCGAGTTCACCAGCAACACCGCCTCGGCCGCGCTGTTGGTGCCGATTTTTGCCAGCATCGCCACCCAAATGGGCTTGCCCAAAGAAGTACTGGTGATGGTAATCGGCATTGGTGCTTCTTGCGCCTTTATGCTGCCGGTGGCCACGCCGCCCAATGCGATTGTGTTCGGTACCGGGCTGATTCAGCAACGCGACATGATGCGCGTGGGCGTGTTGCTCAATGCCATGTGTATTGTGCTGGTGGCCGCTTGGGCTTATCTGTTTTTGATGTAAGTGCTGCCTAAGTAGCTCATGCAAAGCCACAAACCTGTGTTTGTGGCTTTTTGTTATTCATGCATTACTTTTAGGCTGCCTGAAAGCCCAAACAGGGCTTGCAGTCTTATGCGGATGCGCCCACAATTTCATCAAACCAATAAAACCAATATCTACAAAGGAAGAAACCGGCCATGGATCGTTTTGATTTCAACTACCCGCCCTACCATTATCTAAACCGCATCGAACAAGATATTCTGCAAAAAGCGGTGGACATCGCCTTTTTCCACGACGATGAAGTGATTATCCAAGCACAACAGCCAATTGAGCATCTGTATGTGGTGATTAAAGGGCTGATTAAAGAAGTGGGGCCCGATGGCGAAGTGATTGCGCTTTACCGCCCGCGCGACACTTTCGAGGCACGCGCTTTGGTGGAAGGTTATAGCCAGCACCGTTTTGTGGTGGAAGAAGAAGCGCTGGTCTACACCCTGCCCAAAGCTGCGGTGCAGGAAATCATGGAATCCAACGCCCGTTTTGGCGCTTATTTTTATGCCAGCGTGGCCGAAAAGCTGGCCAGCTTGTCCGGCGCCAGCAACGACAACGAGTTTGAAAGCCTATTCACCGCCACCGTGGCCGATGCCTACCGCCAGAAAACCACTTGGCTGGACGGCCAAACCAGCGTATTGGCCGCCGCCCAAACCATGAAAGAGCGCAAAACCAAATCGGTGCTGATTCGCGACCACGAGCGCGTGGGCTTGTTTACCGAATCGGCCTTTCGCGACATTGTGATTGCCCAAGCCAACATCCACGCACCGATGAGCCAGTGGAGCACCTTCGAGCTGATTACCATCGACATCGACGACTTTGTGTTTAACGCCCTCTTGCGCATGACCCAATTCAACATCCAGCGCGTGGTGGTAACCGAAAACGGCCAACCCATCGGCGCGCTGGAGCAAATTGATGTGCTGGCCTATTTTTCCAACCACACCCATTTGGTGGCGCAGCGGCTGGATCGCGCCAACAGCATTGATGAATTGGTGGATTTGGCCGGGCAGATGACCCATTCTATCCAGATTTTGCGCAACAACGGCGTGCGCGCACCGCAGCTGGCGCAATTGATGGAAGTGCTCAACAGCAGCCTGTTCGAAAAAGCCTGGCGCATTCTGGCACCACCGGAATTGTATGCCAACACCTGCCTGATTGTGATGGGCTCCGAAGGCCGTGGTGAGCAAATTCTCAAAACCGATCAAGACAACGGCCTGATTTTCGGCGAAGGCGTCGACCCGGCGCTGGCCGCCGAAGTAGCCGAACAATTTTCGGCCACGCTGGCGCGGCTGGGCTATCCGCCCTGCCCCGGCAATATTATGGTGAACAACCCTTATTGGCGCAAAAGCCTGCCTGAATTCAAAAAAATGGTGGCCGGCTGGTGCCATTCACCCACACCGGAAGCCATGATGAATTTGGCGATTTTTATGGATGCCAAAGCGGTGGCGGGCAACTTGGGGCTGCTGGATGAAGTGAAACGCTACCTGCAAAAAATCATCAGCGACGACGCCGGTATGCTGATGACTTTTGCCCGCGCGGTGGAGTTATTCGACTACCACAGCAAAGGCTTTTTTGCGCAATTGCTCAATCGCGACAGCGCCGAAAAAATGGACATCAAAAAAATGGGCATTTTCCCAGTGGTGCACGGCATCCGCGCCTTAAGCCTGCAAGCGCGCATTGGTGAAACCAATACTTTTGAACGCATCCATAAGCTCGTGCAATTGCAAGTGATTGATGAAGGGCTGGGCAAAGACACCGCCGAAGCGCTGAGCTATCTGATGGATTTGCGCCTGAAAGCCGGTTTTGCTGCGCTGAACAGCAGCACCCCCGAAGCGCCCAACCAAGTGGATACCCAAAGCCTATCTACCCTAGAACGCGATTTGCTTAAAGACGCACTGCAAGTGGTGAAGCGCTTTAAAAATCAGATTCGCCATCACTTTCATCTCACGGGGGTATAAATCATGCTGCAACGCTTTTTACGCGCCCGCGAACGCAAACGGCTCAATAATCCCGAATACGATGTGCTGTATCAAGAACACGCCGATGAAATTGTGAGCATCGATTGCGAAACCACCAGCCTGGATGTAAAAGAAGCCGAAATCATCTCCATCGGCGCGGTAAAAATACGCGGCAACACCATTCTCACCAGCGAATCGTTTTACGTGATTGTGAAGCCCGAAGGCATGCTTCAGGCAGCCAATGTTACCGTACACGGCCTGCGCCCCAAAGATTTGAGCAATGGCATTCCGGTGCAAGACGCCATCAAACAATTACTGGCCTTTATCGGCGGCAGGCCACTGCTGGGCTATTATTTGGAATACGATGTGGCGATGATCAACAAGTTTCTGCAGCCCATGCTGGGCATCAAACTGCCGCAAAAGCAGATTGAAGTATCCAGTTTGTATGCCCGCCAAGAAGCAAAATACAATTATTACGATAACTATGTCGACCTGCGCATGGCCAGTATCATTAAAAAGTTAAAAGTACCCGATCTGCCCCGCCACGACGCTTTAAACGACGCCATCAATGTGGCGGTGATGTACCTTACCCTGCAAGCCAAAATGCGCCGCTAACAGCAACCGCCAGACCTGTTTCAGGCAGCCCAAGGCTGCCTGAAACAAACCGACATCATTGCGTATAAACACCGACACAACAAGTTATTACTCTATTGCTTCTGTTGCCGCTAGGCTGCCTGAAAACCCGCTAATGGTGATGGCTTCTCAGCTTGTACCAACCGACAAAACACACGCCTCATCACGGCGCCCATCCGGCTGCACTGCAACACACAGCCTGCGCCACCACCACCCGAATAAATACTTTAATTAAGATATTAAATACAGATAAAAAGAAGGCTGTAGCTTGTTTTGTGTTTCCTTTTGTAAATCATTTGCTTGCGATGGTTAAAAATTATGCTATTCTTTGCCGCTGTAAGTGATGGCAGCCACAAGAAGCGGCCACCTTATTGTCTTAACCGGTTTATTGAAATCGCCGGAGTGGGCATGGTGATGTTCGGCCAGCGCCACCCCGCACCCGCACAAACGACCCTATAAGAGCCTGTTTACAATCTTTAAGGTCATCAAATATGACAATTTAAAATATACCGGTCGACTTAATCTTAATAAACCATACAAAGGAGACGAGCATGTCAGCTGATAAACATGACGCTGTTGGCTATTGGCGCGCCAACGTTCGCATCATCATGGTGTGCCTGGTGGTATGGGCTTTGTGCTCATACGGCTTTGGCATCATCTTACGCCCGCTACTGGCCGGTATTTCCATCGGCGGAACTGACTTGGGCTTTTGGTTTGCACAACAAGGCTCCATTCTCACCTTCATCGCCATCATTTTCTTCTACTCGTGGAGAATGAATAAGCTTGATGAAGAATTCGGCGTTCACGAGGAGTAACAACAATGAGTCAGTTCTGGATTAACCTGATATTCGTGGGCGCTTCTTTTGCCCTTTATTTCGGCATTGCCATTTGGGCACGTGCCGGCTCCACCAAAGAATTTTACGTGGCCGGCGGCGGCGTGCATCCGGTACTCAACGGCATGGCCACCGCCGCCGACTGGATGAGTGCCGCTTCCTTTATTTCTATGGCCGGTTTGCTGGCGATGGGTGGCTACGGCGCTTCGGCCTATCTGATGGGCTGGACCGGCGGCTATGTATTGCTGGCCTTGCTATTGGCACCCTATTTGCGCAAATTCGGCAAATTCACCGTGCCCGACTTTATCGGCGACCGCTTCTATAGCCGTACCGCGCGCTTAGTGGCTGTGGCCTGCTTGATTATCGCCTCCACCACTTATGTGATTGGGCAGATGACCGGCGCCGGGGTGGCGTTTTCGCGCTTCCTTGAAGTGAGCAGCACCACCGGCTTGATGATTGCCGCCGTAGTGGTGTTGTTTTACGCCGTATTGGGCGGCATGAAAGGCATTACCTACACCCAGGTGGCACAATATGTGGTGCTGATTATTGCCTACACCATTCCGGCCATCTTTATTTCCCTGCACCTCACCGGCAACCCGATTCCGCCCTTGGGCTTGTTTAGCCAGCACACCGAATCCGGTATGCCACTGCTGCAAAAGCTCGACAGCATCGTTACCGAGTTGGGCTTTACCGCTTACACTGCCGATATTCCCAACAAGCTAAACATGTTTTTGTTTACCTTGTCGCTGATGATTGGCACCGCCGGTTTGCCGCACGTGATTATCCGCTTCTTTACCGTGCCCAAAGTATCGGACGCACGCTCTTCCGCCGGCTGGGCCTTGGTGTTTATTGCCCTGCTCTACACCACCGCACCGGCGGTGGGCTCGATGGCACGCATCAACTTGGTCGATACCGTGTATCCGCAAGGCACCGCGGCCGCATCCATCGACTACGAAGCACGTCCCGAGTGGATGAAATCGTGGGAAACCACCGGTTTGCTGAAGTTTGAAGACAAAAACAACGACGGCAAAATCCAGTACTACAACGACAAATCGCAAACCTTTGCCGCCACCGCCACCGAGCGCGGCTGGCAAGGCAATGAGTTCACCGTCAACAACGACATCTTGGTACTGGCCAACCCCGAAATCGCCAACCTGCCCAGCTGGGTAATCGGCCTGATTGCCGCCGGTGGTTTGGCTGCCGCCTTGTCTACCGCTGCGGGCTTGCTGCTGGCGATTTCTTCGGCCATCTCGCACGACTTAATCAAAAAAACCCTCAAACCCAACATCAGCGAGAAAGGCGAGCTGATGGCGGCACGGGTATCTATGACGGTAGCCATTATCGTGGCCACTTGGCTGGGTATTAATCCGCCGGGCTTTGCCGCGCAAGTGGTGGCGCTGGCCTTCGGTATTGCCGGCGCCTCCATCTTCCCGGCCTTGATGATGGGTATTTTCTCCAAACGCATCAACAGCACCGGCGCCACTGCGGGCATGTTGGCTGGTTTGATTTCCACCTGCGTGTACATTTTCCTCTACTTGGGCTGGTTCTTTATCCCCGGCACCAATACGTTTGAAAATGTGGAAGCCAACTGGCTGCTGGGCATTTCACCCTTGTCCTTCGGTGCCGTGGGTGCAATGATTAACTTTACTGTTGCCTTCATTGTGTCTAGCGCGGGCAAAGCACCGCCGCAAAACATCCAAGACTTGGTGGAAAGCGTGCGCTACCCGCGCGGTGCCGGCCAAGCTGTGGATCACTAAACCTTTGAAACCGCAATCAATCCGGGCTTTCTATACAGGAAGCCCGGATTTTTCACCCCTATAGCAAAGACACTCATGCTCACTATTACGCATCTCTTATTTAAGGCTACCTGAAATGCAGCACCGTCATTGCCGAACTGAATTCGGCAGTCCATTACACACTGTGCAATATTGTTTAAGCAAATATTTATTTAAAGGCCGATTATGATTTGGGAATGGATTGCCACCATCACCGCAGGTTTGGGTGCCGCCGGCTTGCTGATGCTGCTGCGCCTGTTTTACAAACGCCTGCCCAAAAGCCTGATACCGGCCGCCGCCGGTTTGGGCATGTTGCTGTTTCAAATCCACAGCGAATACACTTGGTTTGACCACACCCGCTCTTTGCTGCCCGCCAGTGCGGTGGTGGTGGCCGAAGTGCCGGAAAGCGCTTTTTACAAGCCGTGGAGCTATTGGCAGCCGCAAGTGCTCAAATTTGTGGCCGTCGACAGCGATCAAACCGTTCGCCACCCTACTGAGCCGCTGGTGCAAACCCATGTTTATTTTTTCGAACGCCGCATGAGCGCGCAAACCCTGCCGATTTGGGTTGACTGCCAAAATGGCTTACAAGCCAACGCACCCGCCAACAACCAAGCGCCTGCCAAGCTGGCATGGGGCAAAACCGCCTATACCGACCGCATTGTGCAGGCCATTTGCACCGAGAAATAATATCGTGCAAATACAGAAACTGTGTTTCAGGCAGCCTAGAAACAAAATAAAGTATTTTGAAATTGAGTATCCGCACACCTGAAATAAAAACAAGGCGATGAATTCTTCATCGCCTTGTTTTTATTTAAAACTCAATGCCAAGCCATCAACCCTGCAAACGCCTGGCCGCATCTAAAGCATAATACGTCAAAATACCGTCGGCATCGGCACGTTTAAATGCCAGCAGGCTTTCCATAATCACCAAGTCGGCATCAAGCCAGCCTTGTTGGATGGCCGCTTGCAACATGGCGTATTCGCCGGATACCTGATAGGCAAACGTGGGCACGCCGAATTCGGTTTTCACGCGGTGGATGATGTCCAGATAAGGCATGCCCGGCTTCACCATCACCATATCCGCGCCTTCCTGAATATCCAACGCCACTTCCTGCAAGGCTTCGTTGCTGTTGGCCGGATCCATTTGGTAGGTGTATTTATTGCCCTTGCCGATATTGCCGGCACTGCCCACCGCATCGCGGAAAGGGCCGTAAAAAGCCGATGCGTATTTGGCCGAATAAGCCATGATGCGGGTATGGATATGGCCGGCGTGCTCCAACGCTTCGCGGATGGCACCGATGCGCCCGTCCATCATATCCGAAGGCGCCACTACTTGCGCCCCCGCTTCGGCGTGCACCAAAGCCTGGCGCACCAACACTTCCACGGTTTCGTCATTCAATACATAGCCGTCGGCATCACTGAGGCCGTCTTGGCCGGATAAGGTATAAGGATCCAGCGCCACATCGGTCATAATACCCAGCTCAGGAAAGCGGCTGCGCAGCGCGCGCACGGCGGTGGGCACCAACCCATCCGGATTACAAGCTTCTTCGGCATTGGCGGTTTTGTTTTGGGTAACCACCGGAAACAGCGCCAGCATGGGAATGCCCAACTTTACCGCTTCTTCCGCTGTATACAGCAGCTTGTCGACACTTTGGCGCACCACGCCGGGCATCGACGCCACGCTGTCTTCGCGCTGGCTGCCTTCCAGTACAAAAACCGGGTAAATCAAATCGTTGGCACTTAAGCTGTGCTCACGCATCAGGCGGCGGGAAAAATCATCGCGGCGCATACGGCGCATACGGGTGGCATCAACATAGCGGGGCGGAAAATTCATGGCAACCTTTCTTTAAACTGCGCCAGTGTGGTTTGGTGTGGGCGTGATTATAATATAAACTGGGTTTGTCCCAAGGTTTTCAGGCTTGCGATTGGCTTTGGTAAAATACGATATAGTGGAATGAGAGAAAAAGTGACACAAGATAGTAAGTCGTAACGACGTAGGTTGGGTTGTAAACTCAATGGTTTTTGCGGCTTGCACATTTTGTTGGGTTTACAACCCTACTTGTTGTAACACTTTTTTAGGCATTTCACTATAGATCATAAAAAACGGCTGCCTGAAAGCAGCCGTTTTTTATGTTCAGGCAGCCTAAAATTATTTCGGGCGGCGGAACGTATCATGGCAGGCTTTGCAGCTGGCACCCACATCGCCATAAGCCACTTTAATGTCGGCCAAGTTTCCCGCTTGGGCTTTTTCGTTCAACACCGCCACGGCAGCGTGGAATTTGTCTTCTTCGGCTTTGAATTTGGCCGCATCAGTCCAAATATTGGGCAGCGCATCGCCGTCTTTGCCTTCGCCATCGGAAGTGAAATGTTCAAACGGCGCTTTGCTCAAGGCATCAAAAGAAGCGGCGGCGGTTTTGAATTTTTCCACATCGTAGGGTTCTTCGTCTTTCACCATTTTGCCCATGCTGGTGAAGTCGGGCATCATTTTCTTAAACGCAGCCGTGCGCGCTTCGGAATTGGGGCCTTTTTCAACCGGGGTGCCGCTGCAAGCGGCCAAGCCGATGGCCGCGCACAACATCAATAATGCAGAAACAGGTTTCATGGTTTTTCCTTATGGTGGTGGTTAAATCGGTATACAGGCAGCCTGAATAGTTAATCTTTAAATGTTTTGTGGCAGGCTTTGCAGCTTTCGCCCAACTGGCCAAACGGCGCTTTCACCGCATCAAAGCGGCCGGTTTGGGCGGCGGTGTGCAAATTATTTGCCGCTTGGCTAAAACGCTGAATGGCTGCCTGAAACTGCTGCGGCTGTTCCCACACCGCGGCGGTGGCATCGGAGCCGCGGCCATTGCTGCCCGCCGGATAATGTTGCCAAGGCGCATTGGCGTTTTGCTGAATTTGCGCCGCCAGTGCGGCAAATTCAGCCGCCGGAAACGATTGCGCATCGCTTTTTTTGATGATGGCGGCCATTTTTTTGGTGGCGCCGCCCCATTCTTTCATGTATTGCTGGCGTGCCTTTATATCGTTGGCATGCGCAAAGGCGGTAGCGGCAGACAAACAAGCGGCCAAAAGCAAGGTTTTGTTCATGACGAAGGGTTCCGGTAAAGGTAAAGTGGTTTTGAGTTTGGCGGCGGTAAATGGTTCGGCTGTGGGCAATTTATTGCTAACATCGAAATGGTTTTTAAATCACCTACCTGCCAATGCCCTTTTTTCCGCCTTATTTTAAAGCATTTTCAACGATACCCAAATATGGCAACAGTGTCTAGGGTTTGCGTGCTTTTACGGCAAAGCGCCGGGCGCATGTTAAAATAGCGCCGTTCGGTTTTATCCTGGCAAATTAAACAAAAAACAAGAAAGGGCAAGACAATGGCGGTTTTGATTACCGGCGCTTCAGCCGGTTTTGGTGCGGCCATGTGTCGCCGTTTTGTGACGGCAGGCTATCAGGTGATTGGCGCCGCACGCCGTGCCGACAAGCTGGCGCAATTGCAGCAAGAATTGGGCGCGGCATTTTATCCCTTAAGCATGGATGTGGCCGACAAAGCCAGCGTGGATGCGGCGCTGGCTTCTTTACCGCCGCAATGGGCGGATATCGATTTGCTGGTTAACAACGCCGGTTTGGCGCTGGGGCTGGAAGCGGCCGATAAGGCCGATTACGGCGACTGGGAAACCATGATTCACACCAACGTATTGGGGCTTACTTATTTAACCCGCCAAATATTGCCGCAAATGGTGGCGCGCGGCAGCGGCTACATCATCAATATGGGCTCGATTGCGGGCACTTATCCGTATCCGGGCGGCAATATTTACGGCGCCACCAAAGCATTTGTGCGCCAGTTCAGTCTGAATTTGCGTGCCGACTTGGCCGGCACCGGCATACGCGTGAGCAATATCGAGCCGGGCATGTGCGGCGGCACCGAATTTTCGCAAGTGCGCTTTAAAGGCGACGAAGCCAAAGTGGCGGCGCTGTATGCCGATGTGGCTTTTTTGAGCGGCGAAGACATCGCCAACACCGCGCTGTGGCTCTACCAAACCCCGGCGCACATGAATGTAAACAGCATTGAAATCATGCCGGTGGCGCAAAGTTTCGGCGCATTGCCGGTACACCGCCAAAGTTAAACCCAAACCCATTAAGGCTGCCTGAAACCCGGATTAAGCACCATGAACCCAAACCAAACCCACACCGCCAAAAGCAAAATCATGGCGCAATGCCGCCACAACGGCACCACCATCACCGCCTTGCGCGAGCAGGTGCTCGACATCGTGCTGCACATGAGCGGCGTGATCAAAGCCTATCACGTGCTGGCGCAAATGCAGCAACACAGCCCCAGCCCAGTGGCGCCGCCCACCGCCTACCGCGCCTTGGATTTTTGGGCCGAGCACGGCGTGCTGCACAAAATTCCGGCGGTGAACGGCTATATTTTGTGCAGCCATGTGCAGCACGATTGCACCGAACACTGCCACGAGGGCGAGCACCACAGCGCGTTTGTGCTGGTGTGCACCGAATGCGGCGCGGTAGACGAGCAAGGCATGAGCACCGAATGGGCGGCCTTGCGCCAACGCTTAGCCGGCAGCGGCTTTGCCTTAAATGAAGAACACATCGTATTAACAGGAGTGTGCCAGCAATGTCAGCAAACGCAGTAAACAAAACCCGCGTACATTTGTTTTCCGGCTTTTTGGGCGTGGGCAAAACCACCGCGCTCAAAAGCCTGATGGCACAAAAAGACCCGGCGGAAAAATGGGTGATTATCGTCAACGAATTCGGTGAAATCGGCATCGACGGCGCCGTGCTCAGCGACAACGGCATTCCCGTGGCCGAAATCGCCGGCGGCTGCTTGTGCTGCGTGGCCGGGCCGCAAATGGCCGGCACCGTGGCCAAAATGCTGCGCGACAACCAACCGCACCGGCTAATGATTGAAGCCAGCGGCCTCGCCCACGCCGCCAGCGTTATCGACGAACTCAAAGCCAAGCCCTTAGGTGATGATCTAGAAGTGGGCGCCGTATTCACCGTGGTCGACCCGCGCCAGTTTGTGAATGACGACTACGCCGCGCAGCTGCTCTACAAAGACCAAATAGGCGTGGCCGATGTATTGGTGGCCAGCAAAACCGATTTGTGCGACGAAGCCACCTTGCACGCCTTTCGCGAGCGCGCCGCCAAACTGTTTCCGCCCAAAGCACTGGTGGCCGAAGTGGCCAATGCCCAGCTTGATATTGCTTGGTTGGAAACGCCCGTGGTGACCAAGAGCCGCTACCGCATCAAAGCCTTGCCCGATCTGGATATGGGCTTTCAGTCGCAAGGCTTTACTTTTGATGCCGGTTTGAACTTCGATGGCGAGCGCCTCACCCATTTTTTCAACGAATTGCCGCAGCTGTGCCAAGGCCTCGTGCGCGCCAAAGGCGTGTTTCAAGTATTGGGTACTTGGGTATGGCTCAACTGGGTAGACGGCCAATGGGGCGCCAATCAAGTATCGTGGCGGCGCGACAGCCGCTTCGAGCTGATTGCCCAATCATTTGATGTCGACCAAATCGAAGCTCGTCTGCAAGCGGCCTTAGAATAATTTATAGTGAATTAAATTTGAATCAATACTGCGTTGACTCGCGTTGACTCGCCTTGCCGTACGTGTGTACTGTCTGCGGCTCGCCGCCTTGTCTTGATTCAAATTTAATTCACTATACAACCAAACAACAAGGCTGCCTGAAACGTAAAACCGTCATTGCCGAACTTGATTCGGCAATCCATTGGCAGGAAAGTGCGGCATAAATCATCTTTTTTAAAATCAATAATATTGATGCTATTTCTGTATTGTTGCTGTATCTGTTTATTTTCGCCATGGATTGCCGAATCAAGTTCGGCAATGACGCATTCAATGGTTTCAGGCAGCATTGACCCATAAGTGCGTATCTTCAGTTATTTATTAAAAAACTTAATGTAAACCACCACTCAACAAACGATATAACTGCCACAGCGCCCACAGCGCCACGCTCAAACCCGCCACCAAGCGCACGCTGCGCCGTTGCAGCCAGCCTTTCAAGCGGCTGGCAAACAAGCCCATGGCCAGCAAATTGGGCAGCGTGCCCAGCCCAAACGCCGCCATACTCAAACCGCCCTGCCACGCCGAGCCGCTGCTTAAAGCATACAAAGAAGCGCTGTACACCAGCCCGCACGGCAGCCAGCCCCACAGCATCCCCACGCCCACGCAAGCCGGCACAGTTTGAATCGGCAGCAAACGGTTTAGCACGGGCTGCAAGCGCCGCCACACCGGCTTGCCGATGCCTTCTATGCGTGTAATCCACGCCGACAAACCGGCCAAATACAAGCCCAACAACAACAACAGCACATTGGCCGCCACAAACAGCCCATATTGCAGCGAGCGGGTTTGATCCAAAGAAATACCCACTTGCCCCACCGCCCCCAACAGCACGCCAATCAACACATAGCTGCTGATGCGCCCCAAATTCAACAGCACAATCAGCTTGATGCGGCCAATATGCGGCGGCAGCTGCAAAGCAAACGCGCTGGCCAAGCCACCGCACATGCCCACACAATGGCCGCCGCCCAAAAAGCCAATCAGCAGCAAAGACAACAAAGAAACGGAATCAAGCATCACGGCAGCCAAACCCAAAATAGCAATGCGCTATTGTAGCACCGAGCGCCACCATTTCAGGCAGCCTGAAACAGTGGCGCTTTATAAAAAACGGTGTTTTAGCTGTGCAGAAGCTGCATTTCAGGCAGCCTTTAATCTGCTGCTGCCGCACGATAGCGCAGCGTTAAATACCGAAATAATCCAACATCCCTTGCGCGGCATCGCGGCCTTCGCGGATGGCGGTAACCACCAAATCCGAGCCACGGGTAATGTCGCCGCCGGCAAAGATTTTGGGGTTGGCGGTTTGCTGGGCATATTCGCCCGCTGCCTGAATACGGCCTTTGCTGTCTACGGTAACGCCCACGCTCTGTAGCCACGGCATGGCGTGCGGCGCGAAGCCGAAGGCCACAATCACCGCATCGCACGGCAGCACTGCTTCGCTGCCCGGCACCACTTCGGCCACGCGGCGGCCGCGCTCATCGGCAGCGCCCAGCTGGGTTTTCACGATTTGGAGGCCGCACACTTTGCCCGTGGCATCGGTGGCCACCGCCACAGCTTCGGCCTCGATGGCAACGGGTTGGGCGTTAAACTGAAACGCCACGCCTTCTTCTTTGGCATTGGTGAATTCTTTTTTGCTGCCGGGCATATTGGCGGCATCACGGCGGTAAACACATGTTACTTCCGCCGCGCCTTGGCGCACGGCAGTGCGCACGCAGTCCATGGCGGTGTCACCGCCGCCGAGCACCACCACGCGTTTGCCGCGCATGGAGATGTAATTTTCATCGCCCAAGCCCATGGTGTGTTCGGTGTTGCCGATTAAAAACGGCAAGGCCGAATACACGCCTGCGGCGTCTTCATTGGCAATATCGGCCTGCATGCCCTGATAAGTGCCCACGGCCAAGAATACGGCGTCGTATTGTGCCGCCAATTCGTCTAGGCTGATGTCGCTGCCCACATCTACGCCCAGTTTGAACTCGATGCCCATATCGCCAAACAGCCGGCGGCGGCGGATCATTACTGATTTTTCCAATTCGCACGACGGAATGCCGAAGGTGAGCAGGCCGCCGATTTCACGCGCACGCTCGTACACCACCACGTCTACGCCGTTGCGGATGAGCACATCGGCACAGCCCAAACCGGCGGGGCCCGCGCCCACCACCGCCACTTTTTTGCCGGTCTTTTCCACCGCACCCACACTGGGCTGCCAGCCCATTTCAAAGGCTTTTTCGGTGATGTATTTTTCCACATTGCCGATGGTTACCGCGCCGAATTCCGCATTCAGGGTGCAATCGCCCTCGCACAAACGATCTTGCGGGCACACGCGGCCGCACACTTCGGGCAGGCTGTTGGTGCTGTGCGCCAGCTCCGCCGCTTCGATAATGCGCCCTTCGTTGGCCAAGCGCAGCCAGTTGGGGATGTTGTTGTGCAGCGGGCATTTGCTTTGACAATAAGGATTGCCGCAGGCCAAGCAGCGATCAGCCTGCGCGGTGGCCTGCACTTCGGTAAACGGCTGGTAGATTTCCACAAATTCGCTTTGGCGGGTGGCCAGCGGAATTTTGGGCGGGTCAACGCGCGGCAGGTCGAT
>RRZT012844484.1_pt1 | contig 17299 bp, 13 predicted proteins | sample 2165551 | NCBI WGS metagenome assembly RRZT01 (sample SAMN10456910, study PRJNA506462) | wastewater metagenome | biome: wastewater; feature: sludge; material: wastewater sludge; isolation source: wastewater sludge with Escherichia coli K12::gfp cells carrying plasmid... | place: USA: Moscow, Idaho...
CGACGAAACTGGGTGTTTTTCCGTAAAACAGGCCATCCGTATCATAGTACTGATAGGTAGCAAAACTCTCGTGGCTGACTATTGCACTCACGCCTTGTGCTTTTGCGCTTCAGCTCACCGGTTTGATCGGTGGTGCCGAGGGAGGATTGGGTGGCGCAGCCTTTATAGGATTCTTCACGGTGGTGGGGACGCTGGTAATTGGTGCGCCCATATTTCTTTGGTTTCGAACTAATGGTTGGCTGCAACTTTGGCAGTTCGCCATCGGAGGCGCATCAATCGGAACTCTGGCCTCATTGGTTTTCTTTACTGAGGGGTGGAGAGTCGGAGCATTATTTGCCGTAATGTTTGGGGTATTAGGTGCTATCCATGCTTGTGTTTTTTGGTTCATAGGTGTGTTCAAAAACCAAGCTTTGGTACGAACATCGCGTTCGGGAGACCGTGATGTCATTGCCACCTAACCCGCCGTTCAACCGGACGCTTGACCGCAGGCTCCTTTCGCTGCCGCTCCAGTCGCCCGCCGTCAAGCGCCGGTTAACTCAGTGTTAACCACAAAGAAAATGGATATCGAGATAATTAGAAGAATATGCCTTTCAAGACACCTGTTTGAGTTGGGCAAATCTAGCTTGATGACCGCTAATGACCTACATCTGTTTTCTGCAGTAAATCTTTTACAAGATTCAGTTGAAGCCTTTATGTTAGCGGTAGCTGACTTCGTAAATGCAAAAGTAGGTTTTAAAACAACTTTTGATCAATACTTTACACTAATAGATGCCAAGATCTCCCCTAAAGAACTACCATTCAAATCTAAGCTGCTAAGATTAAATAAAATTCGTGTCAATTCTAAGCATTACGGAATAATGCCATCCAGAAGTGAGTGTGAGCCGCTAATTGTCTCAATTAAAGAATTTTTGGTTCCTCACACAAATCTGTGCATGAGAGGCGGAGCCGGTAAGTTGCCCATGCAGTGATAGAGGTTGCAGATGAAGTGATCGGCCGTTCTGAACCCATATGCTTTTCGGCTGATCACCTTGGCTTTGTTGTTGAGTCCTTCGACCGAGCCGTTATTGATGGGCATATGAAACCAACTCAGGATGTTCTCTTCATGGCGGCGGATCATCCAGGCGAACTCGCGAATGGGTTTAAGCCGGGAATGAGTAGCCCACCAGAACCACTGTTTAAAATACTTCCTGGCCCAGGGGTTTGTTTTGTAGCACCAGAAATCGCGAAAGCGTTCCTTGAGGAGATAGGCCCTGTTGATTTTCAAGTTCATCTGCTCAAGATGGCTGAGCTTGGCTCTTTGTTTCGGCGTTAGATTCCAGGGATTTTTGAGCCAGATGTAGCGGCTGTCTTTCATGAGATCCCTGTGCTCTTTGCCTTTCTCGCGGATCTCATCTCGCCGGACCTGCTCGACCGCCTCCATCAAATGGCCAACGATATGAAATTTATCAAAAACAAGGCTTGCCTGCGGGGCGCATTCCTTGATGATCTCGACATAGGGTTGCCACATATCGCAGCAGATGCCCTGGAGTTTGCCTGTTCGTTCCGGCCCGAGATACTTGAAAAAACTGCGCAAGGTGTCTTTGCTTCGTTCCGCTCCGCTCCAGATCAGGGTCTTTGAGCGGAGATCATACACATTGGTGAGGTAAACCTGCCCCTTCCTTCGCGAAATCTCGTCAATGCCAATATGGGTAATGCCGCTGAGGTCACGGTGCTCCAGGCCATATCTGACCACGCTTTTGACCGCTGTGGCAACCGTACCCCACGCACAACGAAACAGTTGCGCAACAGAGCGCCAGGGCAGCATCTCGGCCCATTTGACCAGAAAACAACTATAGGCTCGGGTCATGCGTTGTTTGCCGGTCGCCCAGGGAAGTTGCTCGGTGCGAACCCCTCCACATGCGGAACAGAACACCCGGCGAGGTTCGTATTTGAACCAGAGCGGCATATTCCACAGGGGAACGTGGCGAAACAAGCGGGCATCACGCATATCCCGGTAGACGGCAGGACAGCCACATGTTCCGCAGCGTATCCGGCACCGGGCATCAGGGCGAATTTCAGCGATCAGACCGTCTGCGTCTTTAGTGACTGAATGTACTCGAAAACCTGGCAAATCAACCGTCTGTTTGATTATCTATTCGACAAGCATGAGTTCCTCTTTGGATAGATTGTTGGCTGCCAGGCCCTTATCTATCTAAAAGAACTCATGCCTTTTAATTTGTTAAGCTGTTTTTACGCACCGTTTTGTGTGAGGAACCCCTTTTTTTATGAGCTCAATCAATTCGGCATTGCGTATAAGCTTTGCTTCGACATGGGTCCGTGGATGATGGCCTTTGGTCGTCCAAAAGTAACGATTTGGTCGCTTTGGCATGCATAATTGAACTCTTCTTTTGAAACTGCGACTTTTACAACGCGTGAGGTAGCATCAATTACACCCCAGATGAAACTTGATGGACACACAATGAGTTTAGCGTTCCTGCAAACCTTCCTGATTAAGCAGCACTATTTTTCGGCCGCTTACCTGAATAAGCCCCTCTTCACTCATCTTTAAAAAGATACGGGAGAGCGTTTCCGGGCTTGTGCCCAAGAGGCTAGCCAGTTGCCCTTTGGGAATATCAAGAACCACCTCTTCACTGTTTTTCTGCTCCTTCATAAGGTAGATCAGATACGAAGCCAGCCGCCCAGGCACCTCCTTTAAAGAAAGGTGTTCGATTTGTGTGGCAAAGTGTCTGAGACGGGAAGCCAGAATGGCGAGCATATTCAGGGCAAGAGAAGGATTGGCTTCCAACAAGCCAACAAAGTCTCTTCTGGGAAAAAAATAGACCTCAATATCAGTAAGGGCTTCGGCTGTGGCTGGATAAGGATTACCATGGAAAACCGGCACTTCACCAAAAGGTTCTCCCCTGCCAAAGATGTGCAGAATCTGTTCCTTGCCGCCCATGGAGGTTTTATAAATCTTCACCTTTCCAGAAAGGGCTATGTAAAAACCCTGACAAGGTTCTGCTTCCTGAAAAATAGTAGCTCCTTTGCGGTATTTTTGCTGTGAAACTATGGCGGCAAGGGCCTCGAGCTGCTCCTCAGGCAGGCCGTCAAAAAGAAGACATTGGCTTAAAATATTTTTTTTATTTTGCATGATGCGGTGTTGTCAGGCTGACACGGCATAAACCCCGTGCAAGGCTAACTATGAAATGTGCAGGGGCACTGTTTGCTGCCACCTGTTATTATTGTGGATGGCCAAGGTCGGCGTTATGACTCAGGTCTGTAGGTGAAACGCCTATTTTTCTGATCAATCAGTTGGCCAATGAGATATCCATCGTCTTTTTGTGCAAAGGCGGCAAGGGCCTCCTTTTCACACAAGGGGCAGGCATCAGCGGGAATTTCTACTCCCAGGCAGGGTAAAATGCGATCACTTTCAGTTTTGATCAGGCGATATCCCCGGCAGTTTTCGCAATCTTTTAGTTCTTCACGCTGTTTTTCCAAAATCCCTTCCGTATCGTAATAAATCTTCCGCTCCCGCACATAAAAAAGGCCTTCTTTTTTGGCAAGTGGCATGGGGGGATGAAAATAGGCATCTAAAACTTCATCGCTTAACTGCTTTATGTACTCAAGGGTGTCCGGCTGTTCTCGCAGATGATCCGGGTTGTAATCGGGTTCCTTAACCCCACTGTAGTCACACCCGGCCATGGCCAGACAAATGCCCAGATTAACATAAGGCAGTGCGCCTTTTATGGAATAGCCACCTTCAAGCACCGCAATATCGGGCCGCAGCAACTCGTTTAGCCTGGCATAGCCCTGGGCTGAGAAATGCATATTGGTGATGGGATCTGAATAGTGGTTATCCTGGCCGGCAGAGTTAATAATAATCTCCGGTTGAAAGCTCTTTAAGATTGGCAAAACCGCATGTTCAATGGCATACAGATAGCCGGCATCCGAGGTCTGGGGCGGCAGAGGAATATTGATGGTGCGGCCAGCTGCCTTGGGACCGCCATTCTCATTTAAAAAACCACTTCCGGGGTATAGGGTGCGCCCATCCTGGTGCAGGGAAATAAAAAGTACGTCCGGGTCATGCCAATAGACATCCTGCGTGCCATCACCATGGTGGCAGTCTGTATCCACAATGGCAATGCGGCGAACGCCATACTGTTCGCGCATCCACTCCACCATCACGGCCTCGATGTTGATATTGCAAAAGCCTCTGTTGCCATGCACAACCTTCATGGCATGGTGGCCTGGCGGGCGAACCAGGGCAAAGGCACGCTCGCATTTTTTCTCCATCACAAGCTTTGCCGCCTGAATGGCCCCACCAGCTGAAATGCGATGCGATTCAGTGCATATTGCCTCAACTGTGGGGTAACAGAAATGCGTGCGTAAAATATCTTTGTCAGTGGCTCGCAATGGGCGGTGTTCGCTGATGCCGGGGATATCGAAGATACCTTCTTCCCGGAACTGATCTTGCGTGTACAGTAAGCGCTCTTCCCGTTCCGGGTGGGTGGGGGAAATGGCCCAGTCAAAGGCGGGGAAAAAGATGACCCCCAAAGAGGTGGTAGCGCGCAACATAATTCCCTCCGAATTTTAAAAAATTCTCTCAGGCTGCAAAAACAACCTGTGCGTCTTTGGCCATAGCAACCTGGGCAAGCACAGCTGGTCTTACCTGTACACTGACACGCATATTTTTCCCCATGGTGTATCCTTGTTCCACCATGTTAAACGAGTCGGCCTGAATAACCTGCATGTCTTCCTCGTTATAGTGGATGCCAGCTGCGTTTAAGTCTTCTAGCAAAAGGCTTTTCGCATTTTCTATGGAGGTGTCCAGGGAGCAACTGCGGGGAACTTTCTGCACCAGATTAAGTGTCGGTGCAGTCAATCTACCCCGGGAGGTATCAACCTGAATATGCAGGGAACCTGTGCTGCGGGAAAGGGCTGCGCCAATGGCATTGCTCACGCTGGCGAGTGGTGGACAAATGCTTTCCATGCCCATGGCCTCGGCTAGAATTTGCTGAAAGACAGGGGCTGGCCCACCAATGAGCACTAACTTTTCTGGTTTTATCGCCTGCTCTGTCAAGATTTCATGGATGGTGTAGACAGGCTTGCTGTTCACCTCTTCGATAAGCGTTTCCGCCGCTCTTTTCATGGTGCGCACAGCATCTGCCAGGGCAGCCTCAGCCAGTTCCACTGCTATTAAACCATGTTCGGATGCCAAGGTACCCATGCCGGCAAAAGAACGTTCCACTTCACCAAACGCTGCTTTGCCTAATATGTTTAAGGCATCCATTAATGTAGGTGCCGGACCTTCAGCCGCCATACAAGGTCCAATTCTTTGCGGCCCGCAATGAACGCCAAGGGCATCAACATGAAGAAGAGAATCTCCACCTATACCAATGGAGTGAACCCGCAGTGCCCGAACCAGGGTTGCATGCCCACCAATATCTATTCCTTCTCGTTCAAGCAGGGGTTGCCCTGCAGCAAAAAGAGCAATATCTGTGGTGGTTCCGCCTATATCAAGCATCAAGATATCGCCAGCAAGCTCTGTGGAGGCGAGAATGCCCATCACCGAGGCAGCGGGACCGGAAAAAATGGATTGAACCGGCAACTCCAGGGCCCGTTTTAGGGGAAGTGTGCCGCCGTCGGCCTTAAGGATGTTCACTTCAGCCTGATTGAGCCCAAAATGAGCGAGACTGTTGGCTAAGGTATCGGCAAAATTTTGGGCAAGAGTCTGTACGGCAGCGTTAAAATACGTGGTGTTAATACGCCGACCAAAGTTGAGCCGACCTGAGAGCATATGGCCGCAGCTAATCGCAACATCATGCTGACTCACCACCTGCCGCATTTGTTCTTCATGGGTAGGGTTGCGCGGTGAAAATTTACTAATTAAGGCAAAATGCCGAATGCCGGCTGTATAACAGTCGTCCACGACCTTAGCCAGATAATCTTCATCAAGGGAGTTTGTTTCACTGCCAACATGGTTTAAACTCCCTGGAATAATATCAAATCTGGTGCCTATTCTATAGTTTTCAGGGTCAATACCAGGGCCCGCCGTTACCAGTACTGCCACCGGCGACAGTTTATTTGTGACAATGGCATTGGTGGTTAAGGTGGTGCTCAAGTTAATAGTGCGAATGCGCGCCACATCTTGTCCGGTCAGCAAGACCTGCAGCAACTTTATAATGGAAGCAAGAAGGTTCTGGTGATCTGTGCTGGTCTTTGCCGCTGCAACAATGGTGCTGCCATCAAGAAGAACGCCGTCACTGTGCGTTCCACCCACATCAATACCAATCCGCATTATCTGCCCCCCTACCCTCTTGTCAAAAAAGGTTTGACTGCTCTTCCTAAGCCCGACGCCTGGCCCAGCCCTCTCTTTCTAAATTGAACAACCCGGTTTAGCTCAACAAATAATTACGCTCTTTTTGCGAAAAAACATATCACTTAATATACTTTCTGCCATCGCCTAAAATGAAATTGATCATCTCTTGTACTGCCGGGGTATCCTTTTTATTTTTGGTCATCAAGGTGATGCCTCGAACCACCTCTGGATAGTGTTGAATGCTCACCGTCGCGTCTATTTGGGCCTGCGCCCCGAGTCCTATTGCTCCAGGTGTTTCAACAATTTTTTGTTTTATTTCGGCAATAGTACCGACCATAACTGCCGTAGAGCTGTATTCTTTATCGACTAAAATTTTTTTCTTAAACTCTTCCATTGTTCCCGGGATCTTGGTGCCCAAAACCAGGGTGATTGGTTCGTCGTTCCCGCCCAGTTCCGACCAGTTCTGTATTTCACCTGAAAAAATGTCCGCAACTTGTTTTTTTGTTAACACCGCAAGGCTTACATCTTTATTGGTGAAAATCTTGATGCTGTCCATGCCGATAATTTGACTGGTATAGTCGCCGGCGGTAAAGGCGTAGCCGCTTGCTTGCATCATGTCTTGCCAGTCTTGAATGAGCATGCCACCGCTGGCTGCGTCAACCTTCCCGGCATCAAGGTCTTTCCATGCCTGAATTGGGCCAGAGGAAACAAGATGAATGGTTATGCCTTTCTCTTTGGCAAGAGGCCCTGCAATCTTTTTAAAAATGTTCTCGGTTGGTGCAGCTCCGGCGCCGATGGTAATTTCCTGAGAAAAGGCAAATGAAGTTGCTGCAAGGGCGAAAAAAACGGTGAGAAGTGCTGCGGCTAGGCCTCTATGCATTGTGCTGCTCCCTAATAAAAAAAGGTGTATGGGATAACACACACCTCCTCAACTGGCAGGAGATGTGTGTGTTGGCAAGCAAGAAAATGCAAGGAAAAGGCCTGAAAGATTTAACTGAAAAGGTTATTGTTTAGCCAAGACCTTGTAATGTTTGCATAAAAGCAGATTTCACCCGAAAGTCAAAGCAAACAACATAAATTTCAGCAGGTTTCCCATTTTTATCGATAAACGACTGCAAGGTATCAATAGCGGTGTCAGCCGCCTCGTCAATGGGAAAACGATGGGCGCCACAGCTGATAGCCGGGAACGCAATAGAGTTAATGTTATTGGCAATAGCCAGTTCAAGGCTGCGGCGGTAGCAGCTGGCAAGATAAAAGTGTTCGTTAGCGCTGCCACCTTGCCAAACAGGCCCCACAGTGTGGATGACATATTTTGCAGGAAGATTGTAGCCTTTAGTCAAGACAGCCTCTCCTGTTTTGCACCCGCCAATCTTTTTGCACTCTTCCATGAGTTCTGGACCAGCTGCCTTGTGAATCGCTCCATCAACTCCGCCGCCGCCAAGTAAACTCTCGTTGGCTGCATTGACAATGGCATCAACCTTTAGGGTGGTAATGTCTCCATCTATCACCTTAATCATCAAATTCTCCTTTCAAAAAAGTAAATAATCCCATCAGATGTGGGGAGAAAACAAATGATCGCATCCCATCATTTTGTCGTAAAGAGCATGGGAATGCAAAGAAAAATTTGGAAAGAAAAAACCCTGAGTTTGCTTAATGGTATTATTGACAGGCAAATTGTCCTTTTTTGCAGGGGAGTTATTTTTCGAAACAGGCCTTCGTTCCTGCCATAATCACTTCTTTCTTTATTCTCATGCGCACCTGTTCATTTTTTTTCTTGGTTAATCTTTTTTATGGTCTTCCTCTCGGATTATTTTGTAGACTCTGTCAATATTGAGTGCCGCATAGCAAATTAGCAAGAAATGGGCTTTCTTGTGCTCAACCAAGTAAAATTAAACGAAAAATCAAACAAAAAAATGATCCAGCTCATAGGCAAATGTTTGATAGGTGCCTTTACAGTTCTTCTTATCGCGTTACTGTCAAAAACAAAAAATTACTATATTGCTGGTCTTGTGCCCTTATTCCCCACATTTTCTCTTATTGCCCATGTTACCGTTTTTGGCGAGCAAGGAGCCTTAAGCTTGAAAAACACGGCCCTCTTTGGCCTATGGTCTATTGGGCCTTATTTTGCCTATCTGCTTCTTGTGTACCTGATGAGTGATCGGTTTCATGTTGCCATTACCCTCATGACGGCCATACTGGCCTGGATCGCTATATCTTGCATGCTTATCTATTTTTGGGGAAAGATCTATCCCGTCTGCCAGACGTAAAACTGTGGCGATGGCTTACCTTGTTTATCTGAAGATTAGAGGCATTTTTTTCAGATTCACTCCATACCAAGCAGGGTATTTTTCTTTGCTTACCGGCTTAAGTGGCACCCTATGATTACTGGCTATTTTTCTGCTTTTATTGACTGGTTGCAGACTGAAAGAAACTACTCACCCCATACCACTCAGGCTTATCTGCGTGATTTAAAGGAATTTTACCGGTTTTGCGGCAGCATTGAAAATATGAAAGCGCTCACCCCAGCGCTCTTGCGTTCCTTTGCCGGCTCTCTGTATCAAGCAAATGCTGCCCGATCTGTGGCCAGAAAACTTTCTGCCCTGCGCAGCTTTTTTCGCTATCTGCAGCGGGAGAAAATACTTGCGGCTGACCCCTTGGCCGGAGTTGGCGGGCCAAAATTAGGACACCAGATCCCCAACTTTTTAACTGTCGATGAGGTCTTTGCACTCCTAGAGGCGCCAACCCCTGCGGACAGCTATTTTTGTCGGGACCGTGCCATTATGGAAACCCTCTACTCCACAGGCATGCGCGTTTCTGAGCTTGTTAGCAGTAATCGCAATCAGTATGACTTTGCCAGCGAAATGGTGCTCGTGCGCGGCAAAGGCAATAAGGAGCGGCTTATTCCTTTTGGCAGTCCAGCCAGGGAAGCTTTGTTGCTCTACGAATCCGAGCGCAGCCAGGTGGAAAGGGTCTGCGCTGCCCGGGGAAAAGTCTGGGAAAAAGAGGCCATGTTTTTAAACGGACGCGGCACCAGATTAACCAGCCGCAGCGTGGAACGGCTCATCCTCTTTTATGGCAAACGGGCAGGAATAAGCGCCAAAGCAACCCCCCACACCCTGCGTCATTCCTTTGCCACGCACTTGGTGGAGATGGGAGCAGATCTTCGGACGGTGCAAGAATTGCTCGGTCATGTCAGCCTTTCCACTACACAAAAATACACACACTTAGATATCAACCACCTGACCAAGGTTTATGACCAGGCACACCCCCAGGCTAAGCAAAAGACTTCGTAATGTTCCCTCCTCCACCCTTTTCTCAAAATAAAGTGGTTTTTTGATATTTTCTGGCCGCTCTTCTGACATTTTCCCCTGTCTTGACGCCCGGCAGTGCAATGTTTACGGTGGCACTATGTGTGTTTTTATCGATATTCAATTCCCCCACAGTAAACAAAAAAATGCAAAAAATTCGATCGACTACCATCCTGGCCGTCCGGCACAACAATGAAGTGGTTGTCGCTGGTGATGGCCAAGTGACCCTCGGCAATACTGTCATAAAACACCAGGCCCGCAAGGTGCGCCGCCTCTATCACGATAAAGTCGTTACCGGCTTTGCTGGCTCCACCGCCGATGCCTTTACCCTCTATGACAGGCTTGAGCAAAAACTGGAACAATTTAACGGCAATCTGATGCGGGCTGCCGTGGAGCTGGCCAAAGACTGGCGCATGGATAAAATGCTCAGGCGGCTTGAGGCCATGCTGATTGCTGTTGATGCCACCCATTCTCTGCTGCTTTCCGGAACTGGTGATGTCATTGAGGCGGACGACGGCATTTTAGCCATTGGCTCTGGTGGCCCTTATGCCTTGGCAGCAGCCAAGGCCCTGGTCGCCCATTCTCAACTCGATGCAGAGGCGATTGCCCGCACTGCCCTTACCATTGCCGGCTCCATCTGCATTTACACAAACAATTCCATCGTCGTTGAAAAAATATGAAAAGCAGCACATTCAATTCGCTTACACCACAGGAAACTGTAGCAGAGCTTAACAAGTACGTTATTGGCCAAAACGAGGCAAAACGTTCGGTAGCCATTGCCTTAAGAAATCGCTGGCGAAGGCAACAGGTTCCATCTCCATTGAAAGAGGAAATTGCCCCGAAAAATATCATTATGATCGGACCCACTGGCGTTGGCAAAACAGAAATTGCCCGTCGTCTGGCCCAACTGGCGCAGAGCCCTTTTCTCAAGGTAGAGGCCTCTAAATTTACCGAAGTGGGTTATGTCGGCAGAGATGTGGAATCCATGATACGCGATCTGACCCAACTGGCAGTAAATATGGTCAACAAGGAAGAAGAAGAGCAGGTGCGGGATCTGGCAAAAGATCAGGCTGAAGAACGCCTGCTTGATCTGCTTTTACCGAGCCCTCAGGGAACAGCAAATCCTGTGCCTGGCGTTGATATGCAGAGTTCCTCTGCCATCCCGCTCGGATACCAACCCCAGGGATCGCCCACCTCACCGACATCCCCTACTTCATCAGGGCCATCCAGCACCAGGGAACGTTTCCGTGAAATGCTCCGCCGTGGTGAACTCAACGACCGTAGCGTGGAAATGGATATGCAGGTGAGCAAACAAACGCCTTCGGTGGAAATCTTTTCTGCTCCTGGTATGGAAGAAATGCAGAATTCCATGCAGGAGGCCATTGCCAAAATGTTTCCCGGCAAAAGAGAGAAAAAAATGGTGCGGGTACCAGAGGCCTTGGAATACCTGCGTAAGGAAGAGGCAGAACGGCTGGTGGATAATGAGAGTATTAACCAAAAAGCCATTCGTCGCACTGAACAGACCGGTATTATCTTTTTAGACGAAATAGACAAGATTGCCTCGCGGGCCAACAGTGGCGGCAGCTCGGCCGAGGTCTCCCGGGAAGGAGTGCAGCGCGACCTCTTACCCATTGTTGAAGGAACCACTGTAACTACAAAATACGGACCGGTGAAGACAGACCACATCCTTTTTATAGCGAGCGGTGCCTTTCACCTGTGCAAACCCTCGGATCTGGCCCCGGAGCTGCAGGGCCGTTTTCCCATTCGCGTGAATCTGCACGCCCTGGGTGAAGAGGAATTTTACCGCATTCTCACCGAACCGCAAAATGCTTTAATCCGCCAGTATACCGCCTTACTCCTCACCGAAGGCATTGAACTCGTATTTGAAGATGCCGCCATCCGCGAGATGGCCCGTCTCGCAGTACAGGTCAACCAGAAAACTGAGGATATCGGAGCCCGGCGCTTGCATACCATCATTGAACGCGTTCTAGATGAAATTTCCTTTGATGCAACAAATGGCGGCAACAATCGTTTTACAGTCACTGCCGAATATGTGCGCAAGCAGTTGCAGGAAATTTCGCAGGATGTCGATTTAAGTCGTTATATACTCTAAGAGGGGTAGTTATGAAGCCACGTACACAGTTTGATGCAGAATGCATGTATTGCCCCAGGTGCGGCGACGAATACCGTTTGGGGATAAAAAACTGTGCCGAATGCAAAATTGCCTTGGTCAGCGGCAAAGAGCTTAATAGTCAAGTGCAGGGAATGCAACAAACTGAGCCGATACAGCCGGGGGAAGAACTCGTTGCCGTGCAAGCAGGCACAATCTTACAAATGCGGCAACTGCAGGAGTTTTTAACACGTGCAGGCCTGGCTTCCTTGGTAACTCCCGGGGCTGATGGCCATTGTCATTCAGGTTGCAAGGGCCCAGAGGTGGAACTGCAGGTGAGAAAAGGAGATTATCAAGCGGTTTTGCAGGCGCTGGCAGAGGAACATCGGCAGGCCACCAGACTTGATGCCCACGAGGTGCAGCCAGGCAGTGGCACGGTTTATGATACGGAACTGGAACAGGCAAGCTGCCCAGCCTGCGGCTGCCTCTTTTCTACTAAGTCAACACTTTGCCCTGATTGCGGTCTTCGTTTTGTGTAAATATAAAAACTTCCGCTGTGACCAAGTTAAGGGCTACAGCGGAAGTTTTTTTATTTTTACGGCGCTTCTGGCTTCTCTCTTTTACCTGTTTTAAGACTCGTTACACCAGGCATAGGCATTCTGGAACATGCGTAGCCAAGGGCTGACTGGGAAACCCTGCATATCTTTTGGCAGCCAGTGGAGTTGCCAGGGTAAAAAGGCCCGCTCCGGGTGCGGCATCAAAGCCAGGTGCCTGCCATCTGGTGAGCAGAGTCCTGCCAGCCCCTGGGGAGAACCATTGGGGTTAAAGGGATAGATTTCGGTGGGTGCGCCATCGTCATCTACAAACACTAGAGGGGCCAGGCCCTGTGTCATCACCTCTTTGTGTACCGTGGTGCTGGGAAAATGCAGGCGTCCTTCGCCATGATCCACATGGATACCAAAAGTAAGCCCTTCCATACCTGAAAGCAGAATTGCCGGGCTTTTTTCAACGCGAACCGTGCTCCAACGGGATTCAAAGCGTCCAGAGATATTGTGCACAAAGCGCGGCTGCTCTTCGGCCACGAGCCCTTGCCATGGCACCCAACCTAAAAGGGCAAAGAGTTGGCAACCATTGCAGATGCCCAGAGTGAAGGTATCGGGTCGATCGTAAAAGGCCTGAAATTGTTCTTGCAACCCCATATTAAAACGGATAGTTGCTGCCCATCCCTTGGCACTGTCGGGCACATCGGCATAAGAAAATCCTCCAACAGCAGCTAAACCCCTGAATTCAGAGAGATCTACCCTGTTCATCAAAAGATCAGTCATGGCAATGTCCCAGGGGGCAAAACCAGCACTATAAAAAGCCGCACTCATTTCCCTGTCGGAATTCGAACCCTCATCCCGCAGAATGGCCACCTTCGGCTTATTTGGCTTGGCCAAAATAAGCTCAGGGGTTGCCAGCGGTGTAAAGGGCAGGTGGTATTGCGGGCCTTTGCGATCAAGGCTAACCAGGTGTTCCGATTCTGCGCAGGCAGGGTTCATTTGCAGGCGTTCCAGCTGGTAACTGATTTCTTCCCACCATTGTCGTAAAAGCACCATGGACTCATCCAGCACTATATTGCCGTTATACTGGAGAACTACGGCTTTCTTCTCTGTCGTGCTGCCCATGACTACGGCAGACACCTCTGCCTCGGCAAGACGTTTTTTCACTTCGGAGAGGTCTTGCCAACGGCACTCCAGCACAAGGCCCAGCTCTTCAGAAAAAAGAAAATGAAGCTCGCCAGACTCACCTTGCAAGGCAAGCTGCAGGCCGCAGTTGCCGGCAAAGGCCATCTCAAGCACCGTGGTGATGAGGCCGCCGTCGCTGCGATCATGCCCAGCAAGTACAAGCCCATCTGCAATCAGTTCCTGCACAGCAAGAAAGGTCCGGCGCAGCAGGGCTGGATCATCCATATCCGGGCTCTCATTGCCAATAGTGCCAAAGGTCTGGGCAAGGGCACTGCCGCCAAGCCGGTTTTTACCACTTGCCAGGTCGATGAAAAGGAGGACGGAATCTTTTTCCTTCAAATCAGGCGTTACTTTTTTGCGCAAATCGCCCATGGCTGCGTAGAGAGAAATTACCAGCTCCCGGGGTGATTTCACCACCTCGCCTTCCACCATGGTTGCCATGGAAAGGCTGTCTTTGCCGCCATCCACAGCAACACCGATGCTCTTCATGGCGAAAGCCATGGCCTCGGCCGCATCCCGCAGGGCAGCTCCTTCGCCGGGCAATTTCGGTGCCCACATCCAATTTGCCGAACACTTTACCTGGTCAAGATCATCAATCTTTGCCCAAACAAGGTTGGTGAGCGCTTCTCCAAGGGCCATGCGTGCTCCGGCCGCCGGATTGACCAGCATTTTTACCGGTTGCTCGCCAATAGCGCTGGCAATAGCTGTGTGACCAAGATAGCTCTGGGCCACCACTGCCACATCGGCCACTGTCAGTTGCAGAGGGCCGCAGCATTGCTGCTGGGCTACTAGACCAGTGACAGCTCTATCGACCTTATTGGTGAGAAAGCGTTTTGAACCGACAGAAAGCAGGCGAAGCACATTACCCAGGGCATCGCGCACCGTCAGTTTGGCCGGTGGCATAAAGGGTGTACGCTGGGACTCAAGCCGGCTGTCTGCAAAGCTCTTCTGCGGCAGATTGCCAAGGAGTTTATCAATTTCTATGTTTACTGGCGTGGTGTCATTTAAGCTATCATGTACTATAAAACGAAGGTCACCACTCACCGTGCCCAGCACCTCACAGGCCACCTTCTCTCGTTCGCAGATACTTTGGAATTGAGCAAGATTCTCCGGGCTTATCAAAAGGCCCACCCGCTCCTGGTATTCGGCCACATAAATCTCAAGAACTGACATGGTGGGGTCTCCCACCCGGATATTGCGGATCTCAACGGTACCACCCGCCTCTTCCACCAGTTCTTTCAAGACATTGGCCGGACCGCCAGCACCTTGGTCGTGGATTACTTCAATAAGGCTTTTGCCGCCCATCTCGTTACAGGCACGAATAACACGGTTCATTTTCTGTTCCATTTCCGCATCGCCACGCTGCACGGCGTCAAAGTCGAGCTCGGCCTCATTCTCGCCCTGCAACATGCTCGAGGCAGCACCACCGCCAAAGCCAACTCTATAGGCAGGCCCGCCCACCTGTACAATGCACATGCCTTTCAGGGGTTTTTTCTTTTCAATATGCCGGCCATCAATCTGGCCAATGCCTCCAGTAAACATGATGGGTTTTAAAAAGCCCCAACGCTCGCCGTCAGAAAGGCGCAGGTCGAAACTGCGGGTGTAGCCCAGTATGAGCGGCTCACCAAATTTATTGCCATAATCAGAGGCCCCATTGCTGGCCTCTATTTCAATGTTAAGGGCCTTGGCCAGGGTATCCGGGCAAGGGAGATCTTCTTCCCAGGCAAGTGGATAGCCCGGGATGTGCAGATTACCCACACAGTAACCGGCAGTTCCAGCCATGACAGTGCCGCCGCGGCCCGTACCCTGTACGTCACGAATGCGGCCACCTGTTCCGGTTTCGGCACCGGGAAATGGCGCCACACCTGTGGGGAAGTTGTGGGTTTCAGCGGTTAAAAGCGGATGCAAAGTTACATCCTGCACTTTCAACTCTGAAGGCTCGCCAGGATGAACTGGCAACAGGCTCTGCACAGAGTAACCTTGAACCACACTGGAATTATCTTTAAAGGCCACCAAGCTGCCCTTGGGATTTGCGGCAAGTGTCTCTTTTACCACATCAAAAAGGGTTTTCTCATATTCCTTGCCATCAATTATCTGCAAGCCCCGGAAAAAGCCGTGCCGGGAATGCTCGGAGTTGGCATTGTTTAAATCCATCAATTCAACAATGGTGGGGTTTCTTTTACAGCGTTCAACAAAATAACTGTAATAGAGCTCCCTATCCCACTCATCCATGGAAAGACCGGGAATTTCCAGAAGGGCTGCAGCCCCCTTACCCATAAGATCCACCTTATACACCTCTTCCGGCACCAGGCCTGTCTCAAAGGTGGTTAAGGGCATCGCATACACACACTCTGTCATGCGGTCGTGATGGGCGGCCAGAAAAGCCGTTATGTCTTCACCCTCTGGCACCAGGTAACGACGCGAACGTTCTACTCTTTTCACAGCATCAAGGCCAACGGCATGACAAATGGAAAGCATATTCGATGACCAGGCCGTGGCAAAATTTAACCTGGGCCCCAGTTCCACCACCCGCTCGCCCTGTAAAAATGGTTTATCCGTGATGCTGCCAGCAAGGAAACCATCGGCTAAAATAAGGCGCAGATGTTTCATTTCTTCGGGCTGCAACTGGCGCGAGGTTTCAATATTAAAACAAAAGGAAAATGAATCGGTAATCTTCCGGTACAGCTGTATAAGCGGTGGATGCATGGTGTCTCCGGTGTCTTCTACTGGGGCAAGCAACAGATGAACAAACACGAATTATGATTGAAAAGTGAGTGGGAAGGTGCTGAAAAAATACTCAACACAAGTTTAGCAAGCCTTTTACCATGGCCAGCGGGTGCAGCTCAACCTGTACTTCAAGAAATTTTATCAAAACGCTCTGTTGAGTCGAAACATCAACATGGCGCGGATTTGCGTATGCAAATAACCGTTCTATGTAAATGTTATTAAGCTGAAATTTGAGGCTGGTAAGCTCTGCGTTCTTGTCACATACATGAATACGCCAAAATGCCTAGGCAGATTATAAGGTCTGCATATATTGCCACGCTCATTATGCCATATTTCATAGTAGTGACCTAGGAACGACGAGCTGAGTAAATTGTCCGCAGGTTTTAATAAGCCCTGGAAGAAGTATATATAATTATCGATTTAGTTTTCTATTCTTCGCCTTCTTTTGCAACCCTTAAACAGGTACGGTATGTGATTGATTAAGCGCAGCTAATAGTTTGTGGTGTTCTGTTGAAAATAATTAGCGGATCTCCTCCATATTACATGCATTATCGCATTTTAAAAAACTCTGAAGAATCAGTTGAAAATTCTGGAGTATCTACCCAATTTTTCCCCAGGACAAAGCACAGATCACCCGATCTAGGTTGAAGAGCAAACTTCAGATTACCAGCTTCAGCCTGGACGAGCTTTGCAGCCAGGCGCTTTTTAGCCGAGCTCATCCAACATGTCAAAGAGAGCTACGGAACTACAGCAAAATTATCAAATGAGGTTCGATCGGATGGGTAATAATAATGGGAATTAAGCCTAACAAGCAGATAAACAGGAAGCGATCGTTAATAGATCGACTTAGCTACCCTGAATTATCTGGCTGGAACTACAGATCAGTTTATCCCAGCTTGGAAAATCCGTGGACAACGAATTGAATGTAGGATAAAGGGAAAGTTTTGCAAAGTAGACTCGCACGACAATCAATGCTGTAAATTTATTTTTTTAAAAGATACAATCCAATTATTGTAATAGAAAAAATAAATCCTAATGTTAAAATTTTTATTGGATCAGACTCTGTTGCATTCAATAAAATAAGGTCCCTTCCTGTCGCAGTCATAACTGTAAGTATGATTAAATTATA
>RRZT012305785.1_pt1 | contig 17296 bp, 17 predicted proteins | sample 2165551 | NCBI WGS metagenome assembly RRZT01 (sample SAMN10456910, study PRJNA506462) | wastewater metagenome | biome: wastewater; feature: sludge; material: wastewater sludge; isolation source: wastewater sludge with Escherichia coli K12::gfp cells carrying plasmid... | place: USA: Moscow, Idaho...
AACGATCGGACCCGGCTTCACAATAGCTTTCATCCCTTCCCTCTCACGGGTTCGAAGATCTCCCACTGCTCCCCACCAACCATAACGAAATCGGTCATATAATAGCGTTACTTTACCTGTTCACCCTGCTGGCCGCCACATGGAATTGACGGACCGGCGAACCGCCGAGACACCCGCCGCCGGCCTGCCCGAATCCCGCCGGATCGGCGCCTCATTCCATCAGGCGCTGGAAGAAATCGCTCATCCCGCCATCCCCCCCTCCATCGTCGGATTTATCCCCGCCACCGGCGGGTTTGGCCACCCGCCGGACCGGCGGGCTGCAAGACGCGGAACCGTGCGGTTCCGACCCGGCCAGAAACGGCACCTGCTGGCCGCGCCGGCAACCCTGGCCGAGCCGCAACCCGCTGCGGGGATCCACCCAGACTTCCTCGACGCCGGCCGGCGGCGGGGCATCGATCGGTTCCAGCTTCATGCCCGCCATGAGATCCATCCACACCCGCAAGGCTCCGCTCGCGCCGCTGAGACCGGTGGGCTTGTTATCGTCGCGCCCCACCCAGACCACGGCCAACCGATCACCGCTGAAACCGGCGAACCAGCTATCGCGATAGTCGTCGGTGGTGCCGGTTTTGCCCGCGATGTTCAAATCGGGCGACAATTTGCCTTTCATCGCGCTGGCGGTCCCGGCCTTCACCACCTGTTGCATGGCGTTGGTGACCAGATAGGCCGGCCCCGGATCGACCGCCTTTTCCACGTCCAGAGCGTAATGTTGCAGCGATTGGCCGGTGGCGTTGGTCACTTCGCGGATGGCGCGCAGCGGAATGCGAAAGCCCCCGCTGGCGATCCCCTGATAAACTTGCGTGATCTCGAACGGCGTCATGTCCACGCCGCCCAACAGCAAGGACGGATACGGTTTCAGATCCCGATCCAGCCCCAGCCGCCGGAGCATCTTCACCACGTTGATCACGTCCACATCCAGGCCCACCCTAACCGCCGGAACGTTGTAGGAGCGCGCCAGCGCGTCGCGCAAGGTGACCCGGCCGTGGTAGCGCTTGTCGTAGTTGGCCGGGCTCCAGCGTCGGCCACCCGAGGTGTGGACCAGAGGGCTGTCGTTGATCAGGGTGGTCAGGGTATAGCGGTCGGGCTGTTCCAGGGCGGTCAGATAAACCACCGGCTTGAGCAGCGAACCGGCCAGCCGCTTGGCGTCGAGCGCCCGGTTGAAGCCGATCGCCTTCGGCTCGCGATCCCCGACCATGGCCAGAATCTCGCCCGTCTGGGTGTCGACCACGATGGCCGCGCCCTGCAGCGGCCGGGCCTTGGGCTGACTCCTTTCCAGCGGCGTCAAACTGTTGGCCAGGGTATTTTCGGCGGTGGCCTGGACGCGCGGATCGAGCGTGGTGAACACGCGCAATCCCTCGGTCACCAGATCCTCCGGTTTATAGTATTGGCGCAACTGGCGCTGCACCAACTCCAAAAAGGCCGGATAGCCGGTGATGCCGCTGGCGGCCTTGGGCGTCACGTCCAGCGGCATTTCGTCGGCGACCGCCGCATCCTCGGCACTGATCAGGTTTTGCTCGACCATCACGTCCAGCACCAGGCTGCGCCGCTCCTTCGCCCGGTCGGGATGCTTGCGGGGATCGTACTGCGAGGGTCCCTTGACGATCGCGACCAGCAAGGCGATTTGGTGCAAGTCCAGATCTTCCAGCGGGACGCCGAAATAGAACTGGCTGGCCAAGCCAAAACCGTGGATCGCCCGACTGCCGTCCTGGCCGAGATAGATGGCGTTGGCATACGCTTCGAGAATCTCGTCCTTGCCGTAACGCGAATCGATCAGGATCGCCATCAGGGCTTCGTTGATCTTGCGCTTGAGGGTCCGCTCGTTGCTGAGGAACAGGCTCTTCACCAACTGCTGGGTCAGGGTGCTACCACCTTGCACGGTCCGCCCGGCCCGCAAGTTGGCGACCATCGCGCGAAAAATGCCCTTGGGGTTGACGCCGGCGTGCTCGAAGAAGGAGCGATCCTCGATCGCCAGCAGGGTATCCACCAGGGCCGGCGGCAAATCTTTGCCCTTGAGCAGGATGCGATCCTCGTAGTGCGACGGATAAATACCGGCGATTTCAGGGGGATCGAGCCGCAACAAGCCCGGCTTTTCCTGCCCGTCCAGACTGGTCAGATCGACCAGGATATTGCCGGCGAACACCAACCGAACCTTGCGCACCGGTTCCGCGCTGTCCCAGAAAGTAAAATCGCGCGTCACGACCTCAAAGGTTTCGCCTTGGCGCCCGTAACTGCCCGACTTGGTCGGGGTCTCGCCCCCGCCCGGCGGCGGCACGCACGCCTCGGGCGGGGGCGGTTTCGGCTTGCGACGGAGGGTCCGCTTGCCGCTCTCGGCCGGTGGCGGCGTCGGTTCGACCGGGCAGTTCACGTCGCGATAGCCCAGCAATCGGAGTTCTTGGGCGAAGCCGTCGGCGCCGAGGGCCATGCCTTCGAACAGTTCGAGCGGCCGGGCATAGACCTTGGCCGGCATGGCCCAGCGCTTTTGATCGAATTCGGCGCGGATGACCGCGTCCAGATACAGCATGTAGATGCCCAGCCCGAACGCCACCAGCAAAAATCCGCCCAACGCCAACGAAAATATCAGCGAGAACAGCGAGCGAACCGCTCGCGCCGGGCGCTTCTTGGAATTGCCGGATGCCTTACCTTTAGCCATGTTTGGTTCCAATCGATTCTCGATCCGCTTGGCGTGCCCCGCGCATTCTGCCTTATCCTACCGCCTGGTTTTCATGATTTTGGAGCCGGCGCGTGCACCCCAACCCCTCCCCCGATCGGACCGCCTTGATCGCGGCGCTGCTGCAACCGGGGCGCTATCCGCATCCGGTCGCGACCGTCGAGCACTTGCAAACCCACATTTCCCATGTCCTGCTGGCCGGGGACTACGCCTACAAGATCAAGAAGCCCGTGGATCTGGGTTTTCTGGATTTTACCAGTCTGGCGCGACGGAAATACTATTGCGAGGAAGAACTGCGGTTGAACGGCCGGCTGGCCCCGGAACTCTATCTCGATTGCCTGCCCATCGGCGGCGAACCCACCAACCCCGTTCTGGGCGGCGGCGGCAACCCCATCGAATACGCGGTGCGGATGCGCCGCTTTCCCCAGGACGCGTTGCTGGACCGGGCGCTGGCCGCCGGGCGGCTGGAACCCCGCCATCTGGACGCGCTGGCCCGCCGCTTGGCCGACTTTCATCGCGCCGTTCCCGTCGCCGATCCCGCCGCACCGTTCGGCCGGCCGGAACGGGTGCGCCAACCGATGCTGGACGATTTCACCCATACCCGGCCGCTGCTGGCCGATCCGGCCGACCGCGAGGTCTTGGCTATCGTGGAAGAATGGACCCTGGCGGCTTCCGAGCGACTGCGGTCGAGACTGGCCGAACGCAAAGCCGGAGGCTTCATTCGCGAATGCCACGGCGACCTGCATCTCGGCAACATGGTGCTGGGCGACGCCGGGCGAATCACGATCTTCGACTGTATCGAGTTCAACGACGATCTCCGCTGGATCGATGTCATCAACGATCTGGCTTTTCTGACCATGGATCTGCGCTTTCGCGGCGCCGGCGGCTTCGCCCAGCGAGCGCTGAACGCGTATTTGGAGCACAGCGGCGACTTCGCCGGCGCGACGCTGCTGTCCTACTACCAGGTCTATCGGGCGATGGTGCGCGCCAAGATCAGCGCCATCCAGAGCGGCCAGGGCGGCGCTTCCGCGGCCGACCGCGCCGCCGCCCGCGACCGGTGCTCTGCGTATCTGCGCTCGGCACTGGCGCTGACCCGGGAACCGACGCCGTTTCTGTTGATCACTCACGGCGTCTCCGGTTCCGGCAAATCGCGTCGGACCGGACAATTGCTGGAGCTGTTCCCCGGCGCGATCCGCATTCGCTCCGACGTGGAACGCAAGCGGCTGTTCGGCCTCGGCCCGCTGGACGACAGCGGCTCCTCCTTCGGCGGGGGACTCTACACGCCCGACGCCAGCGCCCGCACTTATCGGCGCCTGCACGAGTTGGCCGACCAGTTGCTCGCCGCCGGCCACCCGGTGCTGGTGGACGCCACGTTCATGAAGCGCGCGCACCGGCAGCCCTTCCGCGAGCTGGCCGGCCGGCATGGCGTCCCGCTCATCCTGCTCGACTGCGCCGCCGAGGCCGATACCTTGCGGGCGCGGGTCGCGGCCCGGCGGGCGCGCGGCGATGACGCCGCAGAGGCCGATGTCGAGGTGCTGGAGCGGCAACTCCGGCACGACGAGCCGCCGACGGCCGACGAGAATCCGCTGACAACCGATGGCGACGCCGATCTGGAACGGCTGCGGGCGGCGATCATCGCTGCGATACCAGCCTTTTCCGTCGCTCGATAGCTTGTTCCCAAAGGGTCTTATCGGCAGCAAACAGGGGGCAGGCACCGATCGCGGATCAAATTCACGTCGCGGGAACGGCAGGCACGTATAATTTGTCTTTTTACCGCTCGACGATGGGGGCACGATGGCGAAGTATGACGTTTACGGGATCGGCAACGCGCTGGTGGACATGGAGTATGAGGTCGAGGTGGCCGACTTGGCAGCGCTGGGGATCGATAAGGGCGTGATGACCTTGGTGGACGAGGATCACCAGTCGCGGATGATGGCTCATCTGGCCGCCCATCCCCACCAGCGCAGCTCGGGCGGATCGGCCGCCAATTCGATGATCGCGGTCAGCCAGTTCGGCGGGACCAGCTTCTATTCCTGCAAGGTCGCCGGGGACGATCTCGGACACTTCTACATGAAGGATCTGCTCGACGGCGGGGTGGACACCAATCACCACACCGAGAAGGAACCGGGCCACACCGGGCGCTGCGTGGTGCTGGTCACGCCCGACAGCGACCGCACCCTTTGCACCTTTCTGGGGATCAGCGGTGAACTGTCCGCCAAGGAGCTGGTCGAGGAGGCCCTGCTCGACTCGGAATATTTCTACATGGAAGGCTATCTGGTCACCTCGGAGACCGCCCGCCAGGCCTGCATCGCGGCCAAGCGCCTCGCCGAAGCGGCCGGGGTCAAGACTGCCATCTCTCTGTCCGATCCGAACATGGTCCGGTATTTCAAGGCGGGCTTGCTGGAAATGATCGGTTCCGGCGTGGATCTGTTATTCGCCAACGAGGACGAGGCCAGAGATGTGGCCGGCGCCGCCGATTTGAGCGGCACGGTCGATTACCTGAAAACCCTCAGCAAGGAATTCGTGATCACCCGGGGTTCCAAAGGCGCCCTGGTTTGGGATGGGCAAACGCTGATCGACATCGATCCGGTCAGGGTGGAAGCGGTGGACACGGTCGGCGCCGGGGACATGTTCGCCGGGGCTTTCCTCTACGGCCGGGTTCGGGGTTGGGACCACCGACGCGCCGGGGCTTTGGCTTCGACGGCATCGGCCGAGCTGGTCACCCGCCTGGGGCCGCGCATGGCGGCGGCCGAGACCCGGACCATTCTGCAAAGCTTCCGCTAGCGGGCTAACGCCGCGCCATGCCGTGGCCGGGGAAATCTCGGCCTTCCGTCATTCTGGCTGCGGCTCCCGCCTGATCCGGTACAACTCCCGCGTCTTCAGCGCCCGCCCGCGCAATTGCTCGGCCAGGGCGGCGCGGGTCAAGCGCTTGATTTCCCTCAGCACGGCCGGGTCGTCCGGGATACCGTCGCGCAACGCCAGCAAGCCCCGGCCAGAGATCGGGACGCCGGTCCGGGTCTGGCTTGCCGCCAGCGGTCCCCGGTCGAGGACATAGCGATAGCGCTCCCCGGCGATGATCGGCGCCCCGCTGGCGGCTTCGCGATCCAGGGTGAGGCCGTAGCCCAGATCTTCCAGCAGTTTTTTCTCGAACCGGCGCAACGGCGGTTCCTCGCCGGGCGCCGCCGCGAGTTCGGCCAGCAAGGTTTGGTAGGCGGCGAACAATCCGGGCTGGGGATCTTGGCGCGGCAGCAACCGCACCAGCAACTCGTTGGCGTAGAGTCCGGCCAGCATTCGGTTCGGCGGCAAGGGCGTGGGCCGCCCTGCCTCCTCAGCCGCAGTCAGCGTCGCCAGTTCGCCGGCGCCCGTCCAGGACAGCAACAGCGGCGCGAACGGTTGCAGCAGCCCTTTCAGTCGCGACCGGGGCGAAACGGCACCGCGAGCCACCAAGCCGAGGCGGCCGTGTTCGCGGACCAAGGCTTCCAGCAGCAGGCTGGTATTGAGGTATGGGCGGCGGTGCAGGACAAAGGCGGGCTCCAACGACACGCGCATGGACGAACCCCCCGCAGCGCGCTTCAGCCGGTTCCGGGATCGACGTAGCCCAAACTGTGCAAGGCTCGCTCGTCGTCCGACCAGCCCTCGCGCACCTTGACCCAGGTCTCCAGAAACACCTTGCGGCCGAGCAAGCGTTCCATGTCCTCGCGGGCTTGGCGACCGACTTCGCGCAGGGTCGCGCCGCGCTCGCCGATCACGATGCCCTTTTGCGTTTCGCGTTCCACCCAAACGATCGCGTTGATCCGCGTCAGCCGCCCCTCTTCGATGAACCGCTCGATTTCCACGGTCAGGGCATACGGCAATTCCTCTCGCAGCAGCCGGGTCAGCTTTTCCCGGATCAGTTCCGCCACCAGAAACCGCTCGCTGGCGGTGGTGACTTGATCCTCGGGAAACAGAAAGTCGCCGACCGGCAGCAAACCGACGATCACCCGTTCCAGCGCCGCCACGTTATCGCCTTTCAGCGCCGCCACGGGCACCACCTCGGCGAAATCCCGCCTGCCGGCGATTTCGCGCAGGAACGGCAGCAGCCGGGTTTTGTCGGCGACCCGGTCCACCTTGTTGACCGCCAGCACCACCGGCCCCCGAAAATCGGCCAGCCGCCCCAACACGTCCTCGTCTTCCTCGGTCCAGCGCAAGGCTTCGATCAGAAAAACGGCCACATCCACGTAGTTCAGCACGCTGGCCGCCGCCCGGTTCAGGTAGCGGTTCATCGCCCGCCGGGTCTGACGGTGCATTCCTGGCGTGTCCACGTAAACGATCTGGGCGTCCGGCAAAGTCTGGATGCCGAGGATGACGTGCCGGGTGGTCTGCGGCTTCGGGGCGGTGATGCTGATCTTTTGGCCGATCAGCCGGTTCAGCAGGGTGGACTTGCCGACGTTGGGCCGACCCAGCAGGGCGGCATGGCCGGCGCGAACCGGGTTCGGGGCGGTCATTGGACTCGCTCCAGCATTTGCCGGGCCGCCTCTTGCTCGGCCTTGCGCCGGCTGCTTCCCGCCGCGACCGTGCGCGCTTCGGCCGCCACGCATTCCACCATGAAGCTCTGCGCGTGCGGTTCACCTCGAATTTCCAGCACGTTGTAGACCGGCAAAGCCTGCTGCCGGGCCTGCAAATATTCCTGCAAGCGGGTTTTGGGGTCTTTCAATTCGCCGGCGCTCGCCAGTTGCGTCAAGCAGTCCCGGTACAGAAGCAGGATCAAGTCGCGGCAGGGGATCAACCCGCCATCCAAATAAACCGCCCCAAAAATGGCTTCCATGGTGTCCGACAAAATGGATTCACGCCGGAACCCGCCGCTTTTGAGTTCGCCCGGTCCGAGGCGCAGCCAATCCCCCAACTGCAGGCCGCGCGCCAGTTCCGCCAGCGTCTCCCCCTTGACCAAGCTGGCTCGCAGCCGGCTCAGTTCGCCCTCGCTGGCCTTGGGGTAGTGCTGGAACAGATATTCGGCGATGATCATGCTCAGCAAGGCATCGCCCAGAAACTCCAGCCGTTCGTTGTTGCGAGCCGAGGCGCTGCGATGGGTGAGAGATTCCTCCAGCAGTTCGGGCTGGCGGAAGGTATAGCCCAGACCGGCGCTCAACCGGGCGAGAGGCGGGCTCACGGAGTCAGCGGAATCGATTCGTTCACCTTGAGCAAGACGAACAATCCGTAAAACAGATCCCGCTCGTCCTGGTAGACCAGGTCGATGACCCGCCCGTTGCGCTCGTTGCGGATTTTCAGGTCGCGGGCCGTGATGTTGTTGACGTAGCCGATGTCGAACCGTTTTTGAATCGCGTTTTGAATGTCCTGCGCGCTCATCTGCGCCAGTTGCGGCTCCTTGCGGATGCTCTCGATGGTGGACTTGATCGAGAAGTACTGGATGTACATCGGCACCACCTTCATCGCGATCAGGGCGACGAAGGCGATCACGATGATCATCAACAACATGCCGATCACGGTGATTCCCCGCTGCCGGCCGCTCCGCTCGCGCTCGCTCGACTGTCTTATTCGCATTGCCGTATCCCCCTTTTCTCGCTTACTCGATGCTGTTCCCGATCCGGCCGCAATGGCCGTTGAACGTGATGCAATCCAAATTCATCCAAATAAAAAACGCTTTGCCGATCAGATTTTCCTCGGGCAACACGCCCCAGAAGCGACTGTCGGCGCTGTTGTCGCGGTTGTCCCCCATGACGAAATAATGGCCGGCCGGCACCTGATAGGTCCAGGCGACCGCGCCGTCCGGTTCCCGGCGCAGCTGGAGGCCGGACCAGAGTCCCGCCAGCCCCCAGCGACCGCCGGCCAGCATTTGCACGCGATGCGCGACTTCGCCCAATTGTTCGGAGAACTGCCGATAGCCCGATTCGGCGTTATCGTCGGCCCGTGGAGTCAGGGGCACCGGCTGGCCGTTGATGGAAAGCTGGTTGCCGCGATATTCCAACCGATCGCCGGGCAAGCCGACCACCCGTTTGATGTAGGCCACCGAGGGTTCCGGCGGGTATCGAAACACCACGACATCCCCGCGCCCCGGTTTGCCGTTGCCGGCCAATCGATTGTTGAGCACCGGCAGCCGCAAGCCGTAAGCGAATTTGTTGACCAGGATAAAATCGCCCTTGAGCAAGGTCGGGACCATCGATTCGGACGGAATCCGAAACGGCTCGACCACGAAGGAACGCAAGATCAGCACCGCCAAAATGACCGGGAAAAACGATTTCGATAAATCCACGTACCACGGCAGCTTGACCGCGACCGCCGGCGGCGCTTCTCCCCCGCCTCCAACCACGGCGCGGGCGCGGCGCGGGGCCAGCACCAGGGCGTCCAACAGCCAGATGCCGCCGGTCAGCGCGGTCAGCAGCACCAAAACGGTCGCGAAATCGATATTCATGAGCGTGGCGCTCCAATGGTGACATTAAGGAGTTTCATGAATTTTTCTCCCTTTGCAGCACCGCCAGGAAAGCTTCCTGCGGGATTTCGACCTTGCCGACCTGTTTCATGCGTTTCTTGCCGGCCTTTTGCTTTTCCAGCAGCTTGCGCTTGCGGCTCACATCGCCGCCGTAGCATTTGGCCAACACGTTCTTGCGCAGCGCCTTGACGGTGGTGCGGGCGATGATCTGATTGCCGATGGCGGCCTGGATGGCCACCTCGAACATCTGTTGGGGAATCAGCTCCTTGAGCTTGACCGCCAAGTCGTGGCCCTTGCGCTGGGCCTGCTCGCGGTGGACGATGGCGGACAGCGAGTCCACCTTCTCACCATTGATCAACACGTCCAGCTTGACCAGGGGGGCGGCCTGGAAGCGCTCGAAGCCGTACTCGAACGAGGCGAAGCCGCGACTGACCGATTTCAGGCGGTCGAAGAAATCCATCACGACCTCGCTCATCGGCAACTCGAAACTCAGTTGCACCTGGGTGCTGGTGTAATGCAGGTCCCGCTGCACGCCGCGTTTTTCGATGCACAGGGTGATGATCGCGCCCAGATAATCCTGCGGCGTCAGGATATGCGCCACGATGATCGGCTCCCGCACCTCGGCGATTTCGTTGGCCGGCGGCAGCTTGGCGGGATTGTCGATCTTCACGATCTCGTCGCCGGTGGTCAGCACCTCGTAGACCACGGTCGGCGCGGTGCTGACCAGATCCAGGTTGTATTCCCGCTCCAGCCGCTCTTGGACGATTTCCATGTGCAGCAGGCCCAGAAAACCGCAGCGGAACCCGAACCCCATGGCCTGCGAGGTTTCGGGTTCGAAGTAAAGCGAGGAGTCGTTCAGGCGCAGCTTCTGCAACGCTTCGCGCAGGTTGCCGAAATCGTCCGATTCGACCGGAAACAGCCCGGCGAACACCCGCGGCTGCACCTTTTGAAAACCGGGCAACGCTTCCAGCGCGGGCCGGTCCGCGCCGGTGAAGGTGTCGCCGACCGGCGCCCCGTCGATATCCTTGATGCCGGCGATGACGTAACCGACCTCGCCGGCGCTCAGGCTCGGCTGATCGCTGCGCTTGGGAGTGAAAATCCCGATGGATTCCACCTGAAACACCCGGCCGGTGGACATGACCTGAATTTTCTGTTTGGGCGCGATCCGGCCGTCCATCACCCGCACCAGCGAAATGACCCCGACGAAGTTGTCGAACCAGGAATCGACGATCAGGGCCTTGAGCGGTCCGGCCGGATCGCCCTCGGGGGCCGGAATGCGCGCGACGATCTCCTCCATCAGGTCCGCGACCCCGAGACCGCTCTTGGCGCTGACCCGCACCGCGTGGCTGGCGTCCAGGCCGATGATATCGCCGATCTCGTGCGCCACCCGCTCCGGGTCCGCCGCCGGCAGATCGACCTTGTTCAGCACCGGCAACACTTCCAGATGCTGCTCGATGGCGGTGTAGCAGTTGGCGACGCTCTGGGCCTCGACGCCCTGGGCGGCGTCCACCACCAGCAAGGCGCCCTCGCAGGCGGCCAGCGAGCGGGATACCTCGTAGGAAAAATCGACGTGGCCCGGCGTGTCGATGATGTTGAACTGGTAGGCGCGGCCGTCGCGGGCGGCGTAGCGCAGCGACACGCTCTGCGCCTTGATGGTGATGCCGCGCTCCCGCTCCAAATCCATCGAGTCGAGCACCTGCTCGGCCATTTCCCGCTGGCTCAGCCCGCCGCAAATTTGAATGAAGCGATCGGCGAGCGTGGACTTGCCGTGGTCGATGTGGGCGATGATCGAAAAGTTGCGAATGTGATCCATGAACTCCACGGGCCGCTGGGCCGCTGGGCTAGGTCTTCCCGGTACCGCCAGAAGGGCGCGGCAAAATAAGTAAAGCCCCCGCCGCCACTCGGGCGCAGAGGCTTGCCAGCACTGACGATTCGAACCGAGGCGCGATTATAGCTTCATCATGGCGAAGAAAGCACACTCGCCCCCACCGTCGGCGCGGTCGCTCGGCGCAACACCACCGGCTGATACCGGGTGTCGTTCGCGAATCGCCGCGACAGCACCCGCACCGCCAGAAATCCCAGCCCTAACCCCAATATCCCGCACAGCACCACGGGTTCCTCGCCCGCGAAGGCGAACGCGGTCTGGCCCAGGATCGCGCCGGCGAACAGCAAGGCCAAGGGGAGCAGATAGGCGAGCGAGGCGCCGCGCAGCAGCGCGCCGTCGGCCATGCCGACGATCACCTCGTCGCCGGGCCGCAACGGCAAATCCGCCAGCGCCCGCACCCGCAGCCGCTTGCCGGTCCAGATTTTCGCCAGCGCCGCCGTGCCGCAGCCATCGCTGGCCCGACATCCGCCGCAGGCCGACCGGCGCTGGATGTCCAGCCAAGCGTAGCCTTGGCCGGTTTCCGTCACGACCGCGCGCTCCTCGATCACGGTTTGGTCTCCTCGGCCAAGCTTTTGGCGATCTCGGGATCGTAGGAGATCGAAGCGGCGATGTTCTGGACGGTCGCGGCCGGCACTTCCCCCACCACCAGGACCTGGTAATCGCCCATCTTGGTCCCGAACGCGTTCATGGAGCCGAGTTGCGACTCTCCCTGGAGGAGAGGCGAAGCCTCGTCCAGCCGCTCCAGAAACACCGAAACGGTCGCCAGGCCGTCGGCGAACACCATGTGCTCGGTGGGATGCCGGCCGGAGGCTTCCGCGAAGCGGTTGTGCAGAATCTTGTCGAAGCCCTCCGGCAACCGGGCCACGCTCCAAGGCGACCGGGTGATCGGCACGCCCGGCGGCGGAGTCGCGCCCGCACCGGGACGGTCAGGCGGCGGCGTCACCGTCCCTTCCGCCGGGGCCGGGGGCTTGAAAGCGGCTTCATCGATCCGGTCCTTGATCTGTAAATCGGTGAACATCAGTTGCTCGATGGGATAGCCCTTCTCGTCCAGCAGCGCGGAACGCAGCAGCATCCCGTTCCGTCGATCCAGCCACAGCCGATAACCGTACCGCAGCGTATCCCGAGGCTTGATAGCGACCACTTCGACCTCCGCCCCGGCGGCGCGATCCTGGCCCACCAGCTCGAAACGGTACTGGTTTTCCAGCCGACCGATCTCGCGGGGAATGGAGATGGGGAAGCGGGAGTAGCGGTAATCGCCGCCCGCGAACGTGGTTTGCTGCTTCGGCGACAGACAGATCACACCCTCGGGGGTGACCAGAATTTCCCGCTGCGGGCCGGTCAGCGAAAACAGCCGCTGCCGTTCATCGCCGTCCCGACCGCCGCCGTGGACGATCCGCATGGCTTCCAGATGCGGCCCCTGCACATGGATGAAGGTGCCTTCGTAGCTGAGTTTCTGAGTGGCCTCTATCATTCGTTCCAGCCATTGCTTGGCCTCGCCTGCGGTCGATTGGGCGCAGTGGACGGGAAACGAGGAACCCGTGGCGAGCGCCAGCAAGGCGCAGTGCAATAACGGCCGCTTCATTCGAAATCTTAGCGGCTGGTCTGATAACCGACCATGCGCACGGAGTACGGCATGACGGGTACGCTGTTCCGGGATGCAACGCTGCTGTGGTTGGCCAAGTAAGGCGTCAAGCGCACCTCGACCGCTTCCCCGCCGGGATTGTCGGGCACGAACCGAGGCGCTCTGAAAATCGCGGAGGACGCTGCCGGCGCGACGGCGAGCTGCGGGCTGGAGGATGCGGAGAGGCGACCATCGGTTTGGGTCAGCTTCAACCCGAACAGCGCCACCAGCACCACCGAGGCGGCCAGCCCGAACCCGGTGACCGGCTTGTACCAGGCCGGCAGCGGCTTGGCGATCGGCCGCAAAGGCGACTCGGCCTCGATCGCTTCCCGGAGGCGCGCGGCGAAACCCGCATCGAACACGTCCGGCAGATGGCCCTGCATCGCGTCGCTGATCAGATGATATCGCTCCCAGCGCGCGCGCGAATCGCGGTCTCGACCCAAGCGCCGCAACACCAGTTCGATCTCTCTATCGTCCAGCTCATCGTCGATGATCGCCGAAAGCTGACTTGCCGCGAAATTGGCATCGTCCTCGACTGGCGCCGATCGTTGTTCAGCCGTCTTATCAGCCATGACTCTAATCTCGAAACTAGCTTAACAGTGGATGTAGTTTGGCGTCGATCGATTCTCGGGCCCGAAAAATCCGGGAACGCACCGTGCCGATCGGACACCCCATGGTTTGGGCGATTTCCTCGTAGCTCATTCCTTCGAGTTCGCGCAGGGTGATCGCCGTGCGCAGATCCTCGGGCAACTCCTCGATGGCCCTGAAGACGGTCGCGGCGATCTCGTCCTTGAGCAACAGGCGTTCGGGAGTTTCATATTCTTTCAGCAGAGACTGGCCTTCGTATTGCTCGGCCTCTTGCGCGTCGATATCGGATCCCGGCGGGCGCCGGCCTTGGGCGACCAGATAGTTCTTGGCCGTGTTGATGGCGATCCGATACAGCCAAGTGTAGAACGCGCTGTCCCCGCGAAAGCCCGGCAACGCCCGGTAGGCCTTGAGAAACGCCTCTTGGGAGACATCCAGGGCTTCGCTGGGATCGTGCACATAGCGGGAAATCAGCTTGATGATCTTGTATTGGTACTTGAGCACCAGCAGATCGAACGCACTCTTATCGCCTTTTTGCACCCTCTGGACCAGATCGCGATCCAAGTGAACCTCGCCCATTCGGGCCGACCCCTTTCGACTCAATGGCAATCTCCATGCGACCATGACGGTAGACAAACGCCCGTCCCGTTAGTTCGCAGTCCCGCCGGGATTGGTTATATAGTGTGAAACGCGGTGGCGCACCGAATTCGCGGCCCCGGCCACCCTCTTCCGGCGGCACTCATCCCAACAACGATACCCCATTCAAGGAGTCGCTCACAAGCCATGGCCACCCCTTCGGTTTTCGCGGATCTCTTGATCATCGGCTGCGGCGCCGCCGGCTTGAGTCTGGCGCTGCGGCTGGCCGACGCCGCCCGCGTCGTCGCCCTGGCCAAGGGGCCTTCGCACGAAGGCAGCACCTATTACGCGCAAGGCGGCGTATCGGCGGTGCTGGATGCCGGCGACTCCATCGAATCGCATTTGCAGGACACCCTGATCGCCGGAGCGGGCCTGTGCCATCCCGACGCGGTGCGCTTCACCGTGGAGCACGGCCGCACGGCGATCGAATGGCTCAGCCGGCAGGGAGTGCCGTTCACCATGGAAGCCAACGCCGAGGGCGGAGCGGATTATCACCTGCACCGCGAGGGCGGCCACAGCCACCGGCGCATCGTTCACGCCGCCGACGCCACCGGCCGCGCCATCCAAACCACGCTGGAGCAACGCGCCCGCCAGCATCCGAACATCACCCTGCACGACCGCTACAGCGTCGTCGATCTGATCGCCGGCCGCAAGCTGGGCTTGGACGGCAACCGCTGCCTGGGCGCCTACGTCCTGAACCGCCAGACCGGCAGGGTCGAGGTGATCGCCGCCCGATTCGTGGTGCTGGCCACCGGCGGCGCCAGCCGGGTCTACCTGTATTCCAGCAACCCGGACGGCTCCACCGGCGACGGCATCGCCATGGCTTGGCGGGCCGGCTGCCGGGTGGCGAACATGGAGTTCATGCAGTTCCACCCGACCTGCCTGTATCACCCCCAGGCCAAGAACTTCCTGATCTCCGAAGCGGTGCGCGGCGAGGGCGGCCACCTGCTGCTGCCGGACGGAACCCGGTTCATGCGGAATTTCGACGTGCGGATGGAGCTGGCCCCGCGCGACATCGTGGCCCGCGCCATCGACCACGAAATGAAGCGACTGGGCGCGGAGTGCGTGTATCTGGACATCAGCCACAAGCCGGCGGACTTCATCAGGGATCATTTCCCCAACATCCACGCCAAGTGCCTGGAGTACGGTTTCGACATGACCCGCCAGCCGATCCCGGTGGTGCCGGCGGCCCATTACACCTGCGGCGGGGTGATGACCGACCTGCGGGCGCGGACGGATATGGAGGGCTTGTACGCCGTGGGCGAAGTCGCCTTCACCGGCCTGCACGGGGCGAACCGGATGGCCAGCAACTCCCTTCTGGAATGCCTGGTGTTCGCCGCCGCCGCCGCCGAGGACATCCGCCCCCAACTGGAATCCGCCCCGGAGCCGCCGGCGTTGCCGGCCTGGGACGAGAGCCGGGTCACCGATTCCGACGAGGAGGTGGTGGTCAGCCACAACTGGGCGGAGCTGCGCCAGTTCATGTGGGACTACGTCGGCATCGTCCGCACCGACAAGCGCCTGCAACGGGCCCAGCATCGAGTCGAATTGTTGCTGCGGGAGATCGACGAGTACTACGGCAACTTCCGGATCAGCGGCAACCTGATCGAACTGCGCAATTTGGCGCAGGTGGCGGAACTGATCATCCGCAGCGCCCTGGCGCGCAAGGAAAGCCGGGGCTTGCACTACACCCTGGATTATCCCCGGGCCAACGAGTCCGCGCCGGTTCGGGATACCGTGCTGGTGCCGACCAATTTTGCCGGGGCAGAAGCGCCCCCGCGCTGGGCAGAGTGATTCGCACGCGCCTCCATCGGGCGCCTCTCTTCACGCCCGATCCGGTTCCGCGTCATCCCGTCGGGTCCGCAACCAAACCCGCAACCGGCGCAAGGCATCGGGATCAGCCGAATCCGGCAACAGGGTCAGCGACCCGCGCCGTCCGTTTTCCAGGCGAAAATTCAAGATGATGATATTGGTATGCGCATAGCCGCCGATCAAGCTGGCCCGGTGCGTTGCGCCATCGCCAGTCGTCAGCCGCCACCACCCATCCAGCAGCTCGATGTGGGAGATAAAGCACTTTCTGCCCGAACAGGCGTATTGCCGCCCGAGCTGGAGCAACGCCGATGCGATGCCGGCCAGAAACATAGCCTTGATCCCCAGCGGGAGATTGCAAGCGGCCACGGCGCTGCCGGATAGCAGATGAAGGCCGCTCCCGCCGGCGAGCAGCATCGGCGAGGGATGCAATGCGATGCTCAAATCGGCCAGGTCGCGCATCTTTTCGCCGTCGGCTCAAATTGGAACTGGTGGCGCAGGGTTTGCGCGGGGATTCCGTCGTCGTGGGGCAAATCGTCCTGGGTGGGGGGCATGGCCGGCAAGTCTGCCGGCGCGAGCGGTGAAGGAGTCAGCACCGATGCCATCGGGTCGCCTCCTGAAAGTTGGGGATCGGCGCGGCGCTACCGGATAGCGCAAAAATACTGCGTTCAAGCCCGGCATTATCTTCGACGAGGCGCAACAGATACCGGCGCTGTTTGCGCTGGCCTGTCCTCATCATCCTCGGCCATGCGCTCCCCGATCAAATCCCCAATCGGATCAGCGCCGGCCGATAGCCAGTCCCGTCCGATGCCGCTCAAGCGGCGGGCCAGATCACCCCGACCGGGCACCGGCCGGACCCGCAACTCGCCGTTCCGACCCTTGCTCCATTCCAAGCGGGTGCCGGCCTTGATGTCCTGTTCGCGAGCCAGTTCCGCCGGAATGGTCACCTGATTTTTTCCTGTCACCGCAGTAATCATGGAATACTTTCAATCATGGAATATTGAGGGCCAAGCTTGATGAAATCGCCATGAATAATCGAAAAAAATGGGCACTGGTTCAGTAAAATTTTACTGAACCAGTGCCTCTATCGGATCAAAGGCGGATAGCCGTTTGAATTGATTTGCTGGTACGGAACGCCATTATGGGTCGTTTGGACTATCCAGCAAGGTCCGCATCACCCCCACCACCCGCGCCGTTACCACATCCGTCGGCGTTTCCCGCCCGACCATGTAGCTGATCAGCAGCGGGTCTTGCAGCTCCAGCAGATCCGCGAACGCCTGCCGCTCCTCGGCCGGCGCGGTCGGGTAATGCCGCTCCAGATAAGCCAGCGTCAGCAGATCCAGCTCTTTCATGCCGCGCCGGCAGCGCCAGCGCAATTTACCGATTTCTTCGTCCACGATCCGCTTCTCCTGCAAACGAAACCCCTCGCCCGCGAGCGGGCGAGGGGCCGGGGTAATCAACACCGAAACGGCAAACGAATTACCGCCGTTCCACCATCATCTTCTTGATTTCCGCGATCGCCTTGGCGGGATTCAAGCCCTTCGGGCAGGTCTTGGTGCAATTCATGATGGTGTGGCAACGATAGAGCCGGAACGGATCCTCCAAATTGTCCAG
>RRZT011441472.1_pt1 | contig 17295 bp, 17 predicted proteins | sample 2165551 | NCBI WGS metagenome assembly RRZT01 (sample SAMN10456910, study PRJNA506462) | wastewater metagenome | biome: wastewater; feature: sludge; material: wastewater sludge; isolation source: wastewater sludge with Escherichia coli K12::gfp cells carrying plasmid... | place: USA: Moscow, Idaho...
CGCCCCCGCGGCGCCACGCCCGACGAGGACCGCAGGCTGGCCGACGAGCTGGTCGCCGACCCCAAGGAGAAGGCCGAGCACCTCATGCTGGTGGACCTCGGCCGCAACGACCTCGGCCGCATCTGCGAGCCCGGGAGCGTCACCGTGCACGAGTTCATGAAGGTGCGGCGCTACTCGCACATCATGCATCTCGAGGCGGCCGTGTCCGGCCGCGTGGCGGAGGGCCGCTCGGCGCTCGAGGCCGTGCTCGCGTGCTTCCCCGCAGGCACCCTCTCAGGCGCGCCGAAGGTGCGCGCCATGGAGATCATCGACGAGTTGGAGCTCAGCCGCCGCGGACTCTACGGCGGGGTCGTCGGCTACTTCGACTTCGCGGGCAACGCCGACGTCGCCATCGCCATCCGCACCGCGCTCATGGCCGACGGCGTGGCGCACGTCCAGGCGGGGGCCGGGATCGTGGCCGACTCGGTGCCGGAGTTGGAGGACGCGGAGTGCTCGCACAAGGCGCGCGCCGTGATCTCGGCGATCGGGCGCGCCGAGGCGATGAGCCCGCGGTGATCGGCCGGGCTCCGGTCACTCTTGTCGCCGCGGCGGGGGCGGTGACGGCCGGCATCGCGGCGCAGGCCGCGTCGTCGCCGGTCGGATCGCTGGCCTGGGCGGCGGCCGCGGGCATCGGGCTCTCCCTCATGTTGCGCGGTGCCGGGCTGCGCGTCGTCGGCGTTCTCCTCACCGTGATCGCGGTGATGGGCGCGGGCTGGTCGGTGCAGGCCGGTCAGTGGGTGGCCGCGGCGGGGTTTGCGGTCGCCGCCGTCGCATCGCTGGGGCTCGTGCTGTGGGGGCCGCGCTGGCGGTCCGACCGCGGGTCCGGAGGGGCGCGCGCGCTCGACCCCTGGGCCGCGATGGACAAGGGTGAGGACCCCACCGACGCGCCGACCGATGAACAGGACATGCGCCCGCCCTGCGGGAACGGGTAGGCTCGGCGGGACGTATCCCGCTCACGAAAGGTTCGGCTCATGGCGCGTACCCCGAAGTACTACCACCACGGCCGCAGCCCCGCTGCCTGGACCGGTTCGGTCGCCGCGTCGATCGGGTTCGTGCTGGCTGCCGCCGGCGCGATCATGGGCCCGAACTGGCCGATCGCCATCGCGGGGGGCGTGCTGATCCTGCTCGGCGGCCTCCTGACCATGGTCATGAAGGCCATGGGCTACGGGCAACCGTGACCGTCCTCGACGACATCATCGCCGGAGTACGCACAGACCTCGAACAACGCATGGGTGAGGTGTCCCTCGCCGATGTCGTGCGCGCCGCGGAGACGGCGCCCGCGCCGCTCGACCCTATGCCGCGCTTCCGTGCGCCCGAGCTCGCGGTGATCGCGGAGGTCAAGCGGAGGTCGCCGTCGAAGGGCCACCTGGCCGAGATCGCCGACCCTGCCGAGCTCGCCGCCTCCTACGCGGCGGGCGGCGCGGCCGCGATCTCCGTGTTGACCGAGGCCCGGCGGTTCAACGGCACGCTCGCCGATCTCGACGCCGTCCGGGCGCGGGTCGACGTGCCGGTGCTGCGCAAGGACTTCATGGTCGACGAGTACCAGTTCTTCGAGGCCCGCGCCCACGGAGCCGACCTCGTGCTGCTCATCGTCGCCGCGCTCGACGACGCCGACCTCGCCCGGTTCCTGGCGCTCGCCGCCGACCTGGGCATGACGGCGCTCGTCGAGACCCACACGACCGAGGAGGTCGACCGCGCGCTCGCCGCCGGGGCCGAGCTGATCGGCGTGAACAACCGCAACCTGAAGACGCTCGACGTCGACCTCGACACCTACGCGACCCTCGCCGACCGGATCGGCGACGGCGCGGTGAAGGTGGCCGAGTCGGGCATCCTCGGCCCGGAGGACGTCGAGCGCGTCGCCGGAGCCGACGTCATCCTGGTGGGGGAGGCGCTCGTCAAGCACGGCGATCCGACCAGGGCGATCGCCGACCTCATGTCGGCAGGAAGGGGCACGGCATGAGCCTGCCGACCCAAGACGGCCACTTCGGGAAGTTCGGGGGCCGCTTCGTCCCCGAGGCCCTGCAGGCCGCCCTCACCGAGCTGACCGAGGCCTTCGAGGAGGCCCAAGCCGACCCGTCGTTCCACGCCGAGTTGGCGCAGCTGCAGCGCGACTACGCCGGCCGCCCGACCCCCATCACCGAGGCCCGCAACTTCTCCGAACACTGCGGCAACGCGCGCGTCCTGCTGAAGCGCGAGGACCTCAACCACACGGGCGCGCACAAGGTCAACAACGTGCTCGGCCAGGCGCTGCTCACCAAGCGCATGGGCAAGACGCGGGTGATCGCCGAGACCGGCGCGGGCCAGCACGGCGTCGCGACGGCGACCGCCGCCGCCCTGCTCGGCCTCGAGTGCCGCGTCTACATGGGGGAGGTCGACACCCAGCGCCAGGCGCTGAACGTCGCCCGCATGCAGCTGCTCGGCGCCGAGGTGTACGCCGTCGCGGCCGGCTCGCGGACGCTGAAGGACGCGATGAACGAGGCCATGCGCGACTGGGTGACCACCGTCGACAACACGCACTACCTGATCGGCACCGTCGGCGGCCCGCACCCGTTCCCGTACCTGGTGCGCGAGCTCCAGCGCGTGATCTCCACCGAGGCCCGCCAGCAGATGCTCGAGGCCTACGGCGCGCTGCCGGACTACGTCGCGGCCTGCGTCGGCGGCGGCTCGAACGCCATCGGCATGTTCTACGACTTCATCCCCGACGAGTCGGTGCGGCTCTACGGCTTCGAGGCCGAGGGCGACGGCATCTCGACCGGCCGCCACGCCGCGACGATCACCGCGGGCAGCCCCGGCGTCCTGCACGGCGCGCGCACCTTCGTGCTGCAGGACGAGGACGGCCAGACCATCGAGTCGCACTCGATCTCCGCAGGCCTCGACTACCCGGGCGTCGGCCCGGAGCACGCGTGGCTCGCCGAGACCGGCCGCGCCGTCTACGAGCCCATCACCGACGACGAGGCCATGGAGGCCTTCCGCCTCCTCACCCGCACCGAGGGCATCATCCCCGCGATCGAGTCCGCGCACGCCGTCGCCGGGGCCATGCGCCTCGGCCGCCGCCTCGCGGAGGAGGACCCGACGGCGGAGCCCACCATCCTCGTGTGCCTCTCGGGCCGCGGCGACAAGGACGTGGCGACGGCGTTCGAGTACTTCGGGCTGCCCGGCACGCCCGACAAGACGGTTGGAGGCCTGGAATGACGTTCACCGACCCGGCCCGGCTGGGCATCAGCGGCGCCACCGTCGCCCGCTGCCTGGGCGAGGGCCGCCCCGCGATGGTCGCCTACCTGCCCGTCGGCTACCCGTCGGTCGCCGACTCGCTGGACGCGGTCCGCGCCGTCGTCGAGGGCAGCGACGGGCGCGGCGCCGACATCGTCGAGATCGGCATCCCGTACTCCGACCCACTGATGGACGGCCTCGTCATCCAGCACGCGACGGCGAAGGCCCGCGCCCGCGGGGTGCGGACGCGCGACGCGTTCGCCGCCGTCGAGGCCGCCGCCGACGCCGGCGCGACGCCGATGGTGATGACGTACTGGAACCTGATCGAGGCCTACGGCGCCGACGCGTTCGCTCGCGACCTCGCCGCGGCCGGGGGAGCGGGCACCATCACGCCGGACCTGCCTCCGGACGACTGCCCCGAGTGGTTCGCCGCCACGGACGCGCACGGGCTCGACCGCGTGTTCCTGATCGCCCCGTCGTCCGTCGACGAGCGGATCGCGCTCACCATGTCGTCCTGCCGCGGCTGGGTCTACGCGTCCAGCGTCATGGGCGTCACGGGCGCCCGCGCGGCGACCTCCGACGCCGCCCCCGTCATCGTCGAGCGTGCGCGCGCCATCTACCCGACGCTGCCCATCGGCATCGGCCTCGGCGTCAGCAACGGCGCCCAGGCCGCGGAGATCGGCGCGTACGCCGACCTGGTGATCGTCGGCTCGGCGCTGCTCAAGTGCCTGGACTCCGACGGTGCGGACATGCCCGGCGACCTCGCCACGCTCCGCGCGCTCGCGGGCGACCTGGCCGCGGGCGTCGACAGGTCGCGCCGGTGATCCGTCGCCGCACGCTGCTGGGGCTGGGCGCGCTTGGCCTCGTCGCGGCGTGCGGCGCGGACGACACCCCTCCGGTCACGGGGCCGTCCAAGGGCCCCTGGCACGGCACGCACCTCGACGGCGGCGGCGCGCCGCTGCCCGACGTCACGCTCACCGACCAGCACGGAAACCCATTCAACCTGGCGACCGACCCCACGACGAAGGCCGTCGCCCTGTTCTTCGGCTACACCAACTGCCCCGACGTCTGCCCCGGCATCCTGGCCGACATGGCGACGGCGAAGCGCCGCCTGCCTGCGGACATCGTCGACGACGTGACCCTGATCCTGGTCACCACCGACCCTGCCCGCGACACCCCTGAGGCGCTGAAGGAGTACCTGTCGAGGGTCGACGAGTCCTTCGTCGGCCTGACCGGCGACTTGGACGTCATCAAGCCGACGGCGCTCAGCCTGGGCATCGACATCTCCGAGGGCACGCAACTCCCCAGCGGCGGCTACGAGGTCAACCATGGCAGCTACGTCCTCGGCTTCGGCGAGGACCGGAAGCTGACCGTCCTGTGGAACCAGGCCTCGATCAACGACCTGAAGGAAGACCTCGCTCGCCTCATCGCTCGGTGAGCCGCCACGCGCCGGTTGAGCGGCCAGGCTCGCTGCTCGGTGGGCCGCCACACGCTCGTTGAGCCGCGCCGAAGGAGCGCAGCGACGCTGAGCCGCTACACGCTCGTTGAGCCGCGCCGAAGGAGCGCAGCGACGCAGCGCGTGTCGAAGCGTTGGTTGGCTGAACGACCAGCTGGGCCACCGAGCCGAGGTGCGTGTATCCGATGACTCCGGAGTATTGACGCACAGATGGGGCTCCTGTGCCCTACAGGGCAGGATCGGGGCTGTTGTGCGTCAAAACTCCGGGTACGTCCAGTAGGCCATGCGATGGGAAGGCTTTGTCGCTCGCGCCCCTCCTCGTTGCGGACACACGTGGCTGATGTGTAGGCGGTTAAGCGATGTGCGATGGCATCGAGGACCACAGAGTCGAACCGCGGTGGGAGCGTAGACTGCGGACATGACAGCGGGCATGGAAGAAGTCACACACCTGGCGTTGACGCTCCCAGCGGCCCAGCGCGCTCAGGTGGCCAACGCGCTGCTGGCGAGCTTGGACGACGTGGCGGATCCGGCCGAGGTGCATCTGGCTTGGACCGCAGAGATCGGCTCGCGAGTGGAGGACATCCTCAGCGGCCGCGTGCAGACGGTTTCAAGGGACGACGTTCGGGCCCAACTCGCGGCGGATCGGGCCACGAGGTCCCGGTGACCCTCGACGTTCGCTACCACCCCGAGGCTCTCGCGGAGCTTCGCGCGGACGTGTCCTGGTACGACGACCGCGGAGCCGGGCTTGGCGAGCGGTTCGAGGCGGCCGTTGACGTGGTAGTCGACACGGTCTTGGAATGGCCGGAGTCAGGCGCGGTCTGGCCTGGCTGGGCCAGCATTCCGGTCGTCAGGTCGCTTCGCGTCGCGAGCTTTCCGTACAGGCTGGTGTATCTGGTGTTGCCAGGGGAACTCGTGGTCGTCGCACTTGCCCATGACAAGCGTGCTCCGGGCTACTGGCGGGATCGAGTGTCCGCTTAACACTCCGTCGATGGGCGGCGGCTCAGACGTGGCTGGCGCGATTGTGTCGAAGGATTCGATTGGCGGCCTCGGTGGCTGTCAGCCCGGCCGTGTCCGGGGCGGAGCCGCCGATGAGGATGGCCCGAAGCCCGGCAGCGCGGGCGCCCTGGATGTCCGCTATCGGGTTGTCGCCGACCATCCACGAGGTGCGGACGTCCGCGTCGGCGACCTCGATCGAGTGTCTGAAGATCGCCGGGTTCGGCTTCTCGACACCGACGCCGGCGCTGGTGATCGTTCGTTCCACCCATTTGGTGAGTCCGAGGGAGCGCACCAATCTGGGCAGTTCGGGCGCGTGGTTACTGAGGATGATGTTTCGGAAGCCGACATCGCGGGTGCATCGGAGAGCGTCCTCGATGCCCTCCGTCAGGGACCACGCATCGAGCCTGTAGTACTGCTGAGGTACGTGCGACGCCGCGAGGCGGGCGCGTGCGGGCGAGAGCCCATTCGCGGTGTATGCCGCGATGAACATCGGCTCGACCCGAGCCCACCATTCCGCGGGTGACGGCACCTCTCGGATGGTGTCCGGATCGTGCCAGGGGAACCCACTTTTCAGGTGCGGGCGTAGCTGGTCCACGGTGGCCGTGGTGGTCGGGTCGACGACCTTCCACGCATCGAGTAGGGCACCGGACCATCGATTCTGTCGCTGCGCGATCGTGCCATCGAAGTCCCAGAAGACGACGTGGGAGATGAGCACGGCGACACGTTACCTTGTGAGAAGGGGGGCATGGTCGACGTGGGGTTGCCAGCTGTGTGGTCAACGTGGCGGATTTCGTGCAGTCGACGTCAGAATCGGGGTTTGCATGGCGGTTTCCGTCAGCATGCTGACGGAAACCGCCAAGATAACCAGGTCAGCAGGCGGGATCGAACGGAAGCCGCCACGGTAACCCGCGGCGGGCGCTCGCGCCTGGCCGGCTAGACCGAGACGAGGTGCCTGCGGGCGACGATGCGGTTCAGCCACTCGGACATGACCAGCATCAGGGCGACGAGGAGGCCCGCGTAGAGCGGGAACAGCCACATGCCGAGCCAGCCGGAGAGGGCGCCGAACAGCGGAGGCATCAGCGTCATCCCGAGGTACGCGCTGGCCATCTGGATGCCGATCACGGCCTGGGAGTTCTCCCGGCCGAAGTTGGCCGGCGTCGAGTGGATGATGGCCGGGTAGATGGGCGCGCTGCCGAGGCCGGCGACGACGAGGCCGGCCAGCGCGAGGACGTCGCTCTCCAGCGGCAGGGCCACCATGACGACGCCCGCGGCCACCGTCGCGATGCCGATCCTGATCAGCTGGCGGTCGCCGAGGTGGTCCGCGACGAACCCGCCGAGGAACCGCCCGACGGTGATGCCGAGCAGGTACAGCGAGGCGAAGGCGGCGGCCGTGGCGGGCGCGACCTCGCGCTCCTGGACGAGGAAGGTGGCAGACCAAAGGATGAAGGTCCCCTCGATCGCGCAGTAGGCGAAGAAGGCGATGAGCAGCATCGGCGCGCCGCCCAGGCGCAGGGTGCCCGCGAGGCCCAGCGGCCGGGAAGGCGCGCCGTCGGATCCCTCCGGCGCGTGCTCCGGATGGGCCTGGTTGACCCTGCCCCAGAGCGGAAGGCTCAGGAACAGCAGGGCGACCAGGACGATCTGGATGATGCCGACGATCCGGTAGCCGCCGGACCAGCCGAGGCCGCCGGTGAGCGCGTGGCTCATGATGAACGGGCTGATGGAGGCGCCGACGCCCCAGAAGCAGTGCAGCCAGTTCATGTGCTTCGACGAGTAGTGCAGCGCGACGTAGTTGTTCAGCGCGGCATCGACGGCGCCGGCGCCCAAGCCGTAGGGGATGGCCCAGATCAGCAGCAGCCAGAACGACCCCGAGAAGGAGAAGCCCAGCAGCGCGACGGCGGTCATCCCGACGCTGACGGCGGTGACCAGCCCGGCGCCGAACCGTCTCGTCAGCCGATCCGATTGCAGGCTGGACACGATCGTGCCCGCGGCGATGATCATGGTGAGCAGGCCCGCGTAGGACACGGGGACGCCGAGGTCGGCGTGCATCACGGGCCAGCCGGCGCCCGCGAGCGAGTCCGGCAGTCCGAGGCTGATGAACGCGAGGTAGATGATCGCCAAGAGGACTGAATACACGAGGGGATCCGTTCCGGGAGGGTGGTGTGGGTACGCGGGCGCGAGTCGCCCGGGCGAACTCCCCAAACCCTACCCTTGTGTGGGATTGCGTCACCAATCGCCCTCGACCGCCGTACGATCGGGGCAAGGCTCAGCAATTATAGACATATTGCAAATCATTTATATATCTGGTGGAATGGGGTCGTGGAGATGGAGCCAGGGCTTGCCGACGCGGCGCGGCTGTTCAAGGTGTTGGGCAGCGAGTCGCGGCTGGCGTTGTTGCGCCTGGTCGGGGAGCAGCCCCGAACCGTCGGTGCGCTGGCCGAGGCGGCCGACATGTCGCAGCCGCTCGTGTCCCAGCATCTGCGCACCCTGCGGGACGCCGGCCTCGTCACGGCGCAGCGCCGAGGCAAGGAGGTGACCTATCAGGTCGCCGACCTGCACGTCTCCCACGTCATCTCGGACGCGCTCGCGCACGTCCGGGAGCCCGTGGCCTCGCCCGAGGCCGCGTCGTCCCACCGAAAGGAATCAGCATGAGCGCCACCGACGTTCACAACACCCATCACACCGTCGCCGAGCACGAGCACGGCACCGAGTGCGGCCATGAGGCCGTGAAGCACGAGGATCACGTCGACTACGTGCACGACGGCCACAAGCACGCCGCCCACGGCGATCACTACGACGAGCACTGAGCCCGTTGAGTAGGGCGCGCGGAGGACACCCGCGCGCCCTACGCCTTTTCCAGGAGCAAGAAGGGCGCGTGCAGGCGGCCCGCCCGCAGCCCGACGGCGGCGCACTCGGCAGCGAAGGCCGCGGGGCTCGGGTGGTGGTAGACGTGCTCGACGGTGTCCTCGGTGAGCACGCGCTCGCCGTCGAGGCTGAGATAGGTCATGCGCCACCGCATCGCCTCGCCGCCCAGCGGCCAGGCCTCGGCGATCCCGCGGTAGGCGATCTCACCGACGGCCTCGGCCGTGAAGACGTACGGGTCGACCCGCTCGGGCAGCTCGGGCGCCTGGAGGTCGACGAGCGCGGCGCCGCCTGTGGGAAGCCGGTTCGCGAGCTCGGCGAGCATCGCGGCCCGCTCGCCCGGATCGAAGTGCCCGATCACCCCCAGCAGCACGGCGCCGCCGATCCGTTCGGGCAGCGTGGCGTCGAAGAACCCCTCGGGCCGGATCGTGACCCGGGGGAACCACTCCGGATGCGCGGCAACCCTGGCCAGGGTGAGCGACCGCATCGCCCTGCTCGGCTCCAGGGCGTACACCCGGGCGTCCGGGACGTGTTCCAGGAGGAACGCGGCGTTCGCGCCCGAGCCCGCGCCGACGTCGAGGATCGGGCCGACCTCGGGGTGGATTCGCGGCAGCAGCATCCGCAGCGCCTCCGCCTGCGGGTCGCGTGACGCGCGCGCGAACAGGTCGTATGCGGTGGCGGTCGCGGCGTAGGGATCGTCCATGGGTCACAACGTAGACCAAAGTGATAATCACTATCAATATGTCGGCGACGTCTCCGCGTGGGTCTTCGGTCTACAGGCGCCAGCGCGCATGTTTCGGCCGCGTAACAATCTCGCGAAGGGTTCTCGTATGGACCCGAATCCGGTCCGAAGGGGGCCTCCGTCGGTTCTAGTGTTTCCTCGGCCACCGCTCCGCGGACGGCGTTTCGGTATGGATTCGAGGAGGTCATGCACCATGGCGACGAGCGTTTTCCCGCATCGCGAGAAGATCGGTTTGTACGACCCCTTGTACGAGCACGACGCGTGCGGCGTGGCCTTCGTGGCCCAGCTCGACGGCGTGGCCCGGCACTCGATCGTCGAGCAGGGGCTCGAGGCCCTGCGCAACCTCGACCATCGCGGCGCGACCGGCGCCGACGAGGCGGCGGGTGACGGCGCGGGCATCCTGATCCAGGTCCCCGACGCGTTCCTGCGCGACGTCGTCGACGCCCGGCTCCCCGACGCCGGAGACTACGCCGTCGGCCTCGCGTTCCTGCCCACCGACGAGGCGGAGCGCGCCCGGGTCAAGGAGCAGGTCGCCCAGATCGCCGACGAGGTCGACCTCGACGTGCTCGCGTGGCGCGAGGTCCCCGTCGAGACCGACACCCTCTCGCCGATCTCCATCGGCGCGATGCCGCACTTCGAGCAGCTGATCGTCGCGGGCCGCGAGGGGCAGTCGGGGATCGACCTCGACCGCTACACCTTCGTCCTGCGCCGCCGCGCCCAGCACGAGGCGGGCCTGTACTTCGCGTCGCTGTCGGCGCGCACCGTCGTCTACAAGGGCATGCTCACCACCGCGCAGCTCGAGGAGGTCTTCCCCGAGCTGCACGACGAGCGGGTCGCCTCGGCGCTGGCGCTGGTCCACTCGCGGTTCTCCACCAACACGTTCCCCGCGTGGGAGCTGGCGCACCCGTACCGGATGATCGCGCACAACGGCGAGATCAACACGGTCCGCGGCAACCGCAACTGGATGCGGGCGCGCGAGGCGCTCCTCACCTCGGACAAGTTCCCGGGGTCGATGGAGAGGCTCTTCCCGATCTGCTCGCCCGGCGCCTCCGACTCGGCGTCCTTCGACGAGGTGCTCGAGCTGCTGCACCTGGGCGGCCGCTCGTTGCCGCACGCGGTGCTGATGATGATCCCGGAGGCGTGGGAGGGCCACGCCGAGATGGACCCGGCGCGGCGCGCGTTCTACGAGTTCCACGCCACGATCATGGAGCCCTGGGACGGCCCCGCCTGCATGACCTTCACCGACGGCTCGATCATCGGCGCGTGCCTCGACCGCAACGGGCTCCGGCCCGGCCGCTACTGGGAGACCGTCGACGGCCTGGTCGTCTTCGCGTCCGAGGCCGGCGTCCTGCCCATCGATCCCGCGGACGTCGTCCGCAAGGGGCGGCTCCAGCCGGGCAGGATGCTGCTGCTCGACCTCGACCAGCACCGCGTCCTCTCCGACGACGACGTGAAGGGCGCGCTCGCCGCCGAGCACCCGTACGAGCGGTGGGTCGCCGACAACAAGATCCGGCTCGACGAGCTGCCCGGGCGCGCGCACATCGTCCACTCGCACGCGTCCGTGACGCGCCGCCAGCAGAGCTTCGGCTACACGCACGAGGAGCTGCGCCAGATCGTCGCCCCGATGGCCAACACCGGCTCCGAGGCGATCGGCTCGATGGGCACGGACTCGCCCATCGCGGTGCTGTCGAAGCGGCCGCGCCTCATCTTCGACTACTTCAAGCAGCTGTTCGCGCAGGTCACCAACCCGCCGCTGGACGCCATCCGCGAGGAGCTGGTCACCAGCCTCACCACGCAGATCGGCCCGGAGCGCAACCTGCTGGAGCCTGTGCCCGAGGCGGCCCGCGTCATCACCATGAGCCGGCCCATCCTCGACTCGGAGCAACTCGCCAAGATCGTCCGGCTGAACAGGGACGGCTCGCTTCCCGGGTACGCGACGCACGTCGTCAAGGGCCTCTACAAGGTGGCAGGTGGCGGGCGGGCCCTCGCGGCGAAGCTGGATGAGCTGTGCCAGGAGGTCTCCGCCGCGATCCGTGGGGGAGCGCGCGCCATCGTCCTCTCGGACCGCCACTCGACCGCCGAGCTGGCGCCGATCCCCTCGCTGCTGCTGACGGCGGCTGTCCACCACCACCTCGTCCGCGAGAAGACCCGCACGCAGGTCGGGCTCGTCGTCGAGGCGGGCGACGTCCGCGAGGTGCACCACGTCGCGCTGCTGCTCGGCTACGGCGCGGCCGCGGTCAACCCGTACCTGGTGTTCGAGTCCGCGGAGGACCTCGCCCGGCGCGAGATGTACGTCGAGGTGACGCCCGAGAAGGCCATTTACAACGTCGCGAAGGCGCTCAGCAAGGGCGTGCTCAAGGTGATGAGCAAGATGGGCGTCTCGACGGTCGCCTCGTACAGCGGCGCGCAGATCTTCGAGTGCATCGGCCTCAGCCAGGAGGTCGTCGACCGCTACTTCACCGGCACCTCGAGCCGGCTGGGCGGCCTGACCCTCGACCAGCTGGCAGACGAGATCAAGTTCCGCCACCTCCAGGCCTACCCGGCGAGCGGCATCCCGCTCGCGCACCGCGACCTGCTCGTCGGCGGCGAGTACCAGTGGCGCCGCGAGGGCGAGCCGCACCTGTTCGACCCGGAGACGGTGTTCCGGCTCCAGCACTCGACGCAGACCGGCGACTACGCCGCGTTCAAGAAGTACACGGCGCTGGTCAACGACAACTCGTCGCGGATCATGACGCTGCGCTCGCTGATGCGCTTCGAGGAGCGAGGCCCGATCAGCATCGACGAGGTGGAGCCCGCCAGCGAGATCGTCAAGCGGTTCTCCACCGGCGCGATGAGCTACGGCTCCATCTCGATGGAGGCCCACCAGACCCTGGCGGTGGCCATGAACCGGATCGGCGGCAAGTCGAACACCGGCGAGGGCGGCGAGGACCCCGAGCGCCTGCACGACCCCGCGCGCCGCTCGGCGATCAAGCAGGTCGCCTCCGGCCGGTTCGGCGTCACCTCGGAGTACCTCACCTACGCCACCGACCTGCAGATCAAGATGGCCCAGGGTGCCAAGCCCGGCGAGGGTGGCCAGCTGCCCGGCCCGAAGGTCTACCCGTGGGTGGCCAAGACGCGGCACTCGACGCCCGGCGTCGGCCTGATCTCGCCGCCGCCGCACCACGACATCTACTCGATCGAGGACCTGAAGCAGCTCATCCACGACCTGAAGTGCGCCAACACGTCGGCGCGGGTGCACGTGAAGCTGGTCTCGGAGATCGGCGTCGGCACCGTCGCGGCGGGCGTCAGCAAGGCGAAGGCCGACGTCGTGCTGATCTCCGGCCACGACGGCGGCACCGGCGCGGCGCCGCTGACCTCGCTCAAGCATGCGGGCGCGCCGTGGGAGCTCGGCCTGGCCGAGACCCAGCAGACGCTGCTGCTGAACGGGCTGCGCGACCGCATCGTCGTGCAGTGCGACGGCCAGCTGAAGACCGGGCGCGACGTGGTGGTCGCCGCGCTGCTCGGCGCGGAGGAGTTCGGCTTCGCGACGGCCCCGCTTGTCGTGTCGGGCTGCATCATGATGCGCGTCTGCCACAAGGACACCTGCCCGGTGGGCGTCGCGACGCAGAACCCGGAGCTCCGCGGCAAGTTCCACGGCGACCCGGACCACGTCGTCAACTTCTTCATGTTCATCGCGGAGGAGGTGCGCGAGCTGCTGGCTCAGCTGGGCTTCCGCACGCTCGAGGAGGCGGTGGGCCGCGTCGACGTGCTCGATGTGAGCGACGCCGTCGGGCACTGGAAGACCCAGGGCCTCGACCTCGCGCCGATCCTCACGAGGATCGCCCCGCCGCCCGGCACCGAGCTGCACCGCACGACGACGCAGGACCACGGCCTGGGCGAGAAGCTGGACGTCGAGCTGATCCGGTTGGCCGAGCCGGCGCTGCGCTCCGGCGAGCCCGTGCGCCACAGCCTCGCCGTGCGCAACGTCGACCGCACCGTCGGCACCATCCTCGGCCACGAGGTGACCAAGGCGACCGACGGCGCGGGCCTCGAGCCCGGCACCATCGAGTTCACGCTCACCGGGACCGGCGGGCAGAGCTTCGGCGCCTTCCTGCCGCGCGGCGTCACGCTCCGGCTGATCGGCGACTCGAACGACTACTTCGGCAAGGGCCTCTCCGGCGGCCGGCTCGTCGTCGCCCCGCCCACCGATGCCGCGTTCGACCCGGCCGAGCAGATCGTGGCCGGCAACGTCATCGGCTACGGCGCGACCTCCGGGCAGCTGTTCCTGCGCGGCCTCGTCGGCGAGCGGTTCTGCGTCCGCAACTCGGGCGCGACGGCGGTCGTCGAGGGCGTGGGCGACCACGGGTGCGAGTACATGACCGGCGGCGAGGTGCTCGTCCTCGGACCCACTGGCCGCAACTTCGCGGCCGGCATGTCCGGCGGCGTCGCCTGGGTGCTCGACCTGAACCCGCTGCGGATCAACACCGAGCTGGCTGATCCGGTCACCCCGGAGGCCGGCGACATCGCCCGCATCCGCGAGCTGATGGAGGAGCACCGCGCCGAGACCGGTTCGCTGGTCGCCGACGCGCTGCTCCGCCTGACCGACGACGAGCTGGCCGCGCGCTTCACCAAGGTCGAGCCGCGCGACTACGCCCGCGTCATGGCCGTGCAGGCGATGTCGATCGCCGACGGCCTCTCCGAGACCGAAACCACCACGCTGATGATGGAGGCCGCTCATGGCTGACCCGAAGGGATTCATGACCACGCCGCGCGAGGTCGCGGCCCGCCGCCCGGTCGAGGAGCGCGTCCACGACTGGAAAGAGGTCTACCCGGGCACGCCGGGACGCGCGCTGCTGCCGATCATCACCCAGCAGGCGGGCCGCTGCATGGACTGCGGCATCCCGTTCTGCCACAACGGCTGCCCGCTGGGCAACCTGATCCCCGAGTGGAACGACCTGGTGTGGCGCGACGAGTGGCAGCCCGCGCTTGAGCGCCTGCACGCGACCAACAACTTCCCGGAGTTCACCGGGCGGCTGTGCCCGGCGCCGTGCGAGACCGCGTGCGTCGTGGGCATCAACCGCGACGCCGTGACCATCAAGAATGTCGAGGTCGCCATCATCGATAAGGCGTGGGACGACCTGCGCGTCACCCCGCAGCAGCCCGCGTGGCACACGTCGAAGACGGTCGCCGTCGTCGGCTCCGGGCCCGCGGGCCTCGCCGCGGCCCAGCAGTTGACGCGGGCCGGCCACACCGTCGTCGTGTACGAGCGGGCCGACGCCATCGGCGGGCTGATGCGCTACGGGATTCCCGAGTTCAAGATGGAGAAGTCCGTCCTCAACCGGCGGCTGAAGCAGATGGTGCTCGAGGGGACCCAGTTCAAGACCGGCGTGAACGTCGGCGTCGACATCACGGGCGCGGAGCTGCTCGAGCAGTACGAGGCCGTGGTGCTCGCCGTCGGCGCGACGGTGGCGCGCGACCTGCCCGCCCCGGGCCGCGAGCTGAAGGGCATCCACCAGGCGATGGAGTTCCTGCCGCAGGCGAACCGCGTCGCGGTGGGGGAGACCCTCGAGGATCAGATCACCGCCTCGGGCAAGGACGTCGTCATCATCGGTGGCGGCGACACCGGCGCGGACTGCCTCGGCACCGCCATCCGGCAGGGCGCGCGCTCGATCACGCAGCTGGAGATCATGCCGATGCCGCCGGAGACCCGCCCCGCGGGCCAGCCGTGGCCGACGTACCCGATGACGTTCAAGATCACGTCCGCGCACGAGGAGGGCGGCGACCGCGTCTACGCGGTGTCGACCTCGCGCTACGTGGGCGACGGCGAGGGCAACCTCGCGGGCATCGACATCGTCGAGGTGCGCTTCGACGCGGGCCGCTTCGTGCCGGTAGAGGGCACCGAGCGGCACATCCCCGCGCAGCTCGTGCTGCTGGCGATGGGGTTCACGGGACCGCAGCAGGTGGGCCTCGTCGAGGAACTGGGCCTGGAGCTCGACCCGCGCGGCAACATCGTCCGCGACGCGTCGTTCGCCACCAGCGTCGACCGGGTCTTCGCGTGCGGCGACGCGGGCCGCGGCCAGTCGCTGATCGTCTGGGCCATCGCGGAGGGCCGCAGCTGCGCCCGCGGCGTCGACGAATACCTGAGCGGCTCGTCGAAGCTGCCCCGCCCGATCGGCCCGGAGGTCCGCCAGCTGCTCGTGTAGGCCTGGGGGAGGCGTGTCGCGGGACCCATTGGGGGCGGTCCCGCGACACGCGGTCCAGCTAAGCTTGCGGGGTCGAAGGAGGACAACATGCGCGTCGTCATCGCGAGCGATCACACGGCCATGGAGCTGCGGCAGGCCATCGCCGACGTGGTTCGGGAGGAGGGCCACGAGGTGATCGACCTCGGCACCCACGACCCGAGCCGCGCGGACTACCCGGTCTACGGGCACAAGGTGGGGGTCGCGGTGGCGTCCGGCGAGGCCGACCGCGGCATCGCCATCTGCGGCTCCGGCATCGGCATCTCGATCGCCGCGAACAAGGTCCGCGGAGTCCGCTGCGTCGTCTGCTCCGAGCCGTACTCCGCGGTGATGTCCCGTAAGCACAACGACTCCAATGTGCTGGCCTTCGGCGCCCGCGTCGTCGGCGACGAGCTCGCGAAGATGATCACCCGGATGTGGCTCGCCACGGAGTTCGAGGGCGGCCGCCACCAGCGCCGCGTCAACCAGATCAACGCCAGCGAGTGCGGCGTCGTGATCGAGGACCAGGTCGACCCCGGCGTCGGCTGAGCCCTCGCCGACTGCTCGGCGAGCGAGCAACATAACAGTTCCGTAACGACGCGGATCCGCGCTTGCTCCTAATAAGTACATATGCTTTACTAACAAACATGACAGCAGCGAACACGACGCCACGGAGCGGCACCTCCGTCGCCCAGCCGGGCATGCTCGGCCAGGCGAAGGTCCGTCCCGAGGACGCCCGCCGCTACAACCGCTCGCTGGTGCTCTCCGTGCTGTTCCGCGAGGCCCCGATGAGCAGGGCCGACCTGGCTCGCGCCACTGGCCTGACCCGCGTGACGATCTCCGCCCTGGTCGCCGACCTGCTCGAGGAGCGCTACGTCGTCGAGACCGGGCTGCGCGACGACGTGCGGCCCGGCAAGCCCGCCACCCTCATCGACCTCGACACCGAGAGCTTCTGCATCGTCACCGTCGACCTGTCCGGCAACGACGTCCTGACCGGCGCCCAGCTCACCGTCCGGGGCGGGGTGCTGCGCCGCGACTCGCTTCCTCGGCCCACCGACGGCGACGAGATCCTGGCCGCCGTGCTCAGCCTCGTCGAGGACCTCGTCGCGGCCGCCCCCAGCCGGGTCGTCGGCGTCGGGGTCGGAACCCCCGGCATCGTCGACGCCGACGGCACGGTGCTCAGCGCGCCGAACTTCGGATGGGAGGACGTCGAGCTCGCCCGCGTCCTCGGCGAGGTCGTCGACGTGCCCGTCATCGTCACCAACGACGCCAACGCCGCCGTCCTCGGCGAGTTCCTCTTCGAGGGCGCGGCCCAGGACGTGCTCCTGATCCGCGTCGGCCGCGGCGTCGGCTCCGGCCTGCTCACCGGCGGGCGGGTGCTTGCCGGCGCCCACCTCGCCGGCGGCGAGCTCGGCCACGTCACCGTCGGCACCGACGGCGGCCCGCTGTGCGCGTGCGGCAAGGTCGGCTGCCTCGAGGCGTGGCTCGCCGCGGGGGCGCTCCGCGCGCGTCTCGCCTCGGGCGACGGCGACGCGCTGCGGGAGGCGGGCGAGCGGCTCGGCATCGCGCTCGCCCCCGTCGTCGGCGTGCTCGACATCTCCGAGATCCTCCTTTCAGGGCCCCCCGAGCTGCTCGACGGAGAGCTGCGGGAGGCCACCATCCAGACCCTGCGCGCCAGGACCCTGACCGACTTCCACGACGCGGTCGAGATCCGAATGGCAGGGCAAGGCGACGACATCGTGCTGCGCGGTGCCGCCGTCCCCGTGCTCACCACCCAGCTCGGGGTCTTCTGACCC
>RRZT011906776.1_pt1 | contig 17294 bp, 17 predicted proteins | sample 2165551 | NCBI WGS metagenome assembly RRZT01 (sample SAMN10456910, study PRJNA506462) | wastewater metagenome | biome: wastewater; feature: sludge; material: wastewater sludge; isolation source: wastewater sludge with Escherichia coli K12::gfp cells carrying plasmid... | place: USA: Moscow, Idaho...
AGGTTGACGATATGCACGAGGTGCAGGGTAGCACCGGAAAGCTTGGCAATCTCGATGGCCTGTTCCAGCGCGAGGTTAGCGTTATCGCTTTCGTCGATTGACGCCACGATGTGTTGATACATGAGCACTCCTTGATGCGGTACGGCGACGGACGGACAGCCCGGTCCTGCGCGCGACCCTCGAACGACGCGGCCAGAATAACGCAATCAAGTCCCCGTCCGCGAACGTCAACGTCATTTTCGGCAAAGCCCTTGATATGAAACAAGGCTTGACCTTCGATTCGGCCCGACGTGGACAGTCCGGAACCAGCTTCTATGCTGGGGATACTGTTTCACGCATTACCGAAAGGACCCGTCCATGCTGACCAAGCCTGCCCTGACCGCCCTGTTTTCACGTCTGCACGGCGCACCGTTTGCCATTGTCTGGTGGGATGGCAGCCAGCGACAGTTTGGTCAGGGAAATCCCTTATTCATCCTGCATTTCGCGCAGGAACCGGACTTTGGCAGCGAGGACCCGATACTGGCTTTGGGAGAGGCCTACATGCACGGCGGGCTGGATATCCGCGGAGACTGGAATGCCCTGCTGGACGTGCTCTACCGCAACCGCCAGCTGCTGGACGGACCGCTGGCGCGCATGGCCAGCGTCGTACGCACGCTCGACCGCATGCGCCTGAAGCAGAAACAAAAGGCCAATATTGCTCACCATTATGACCTTGGCAACGACTTCTACCGGCTCTGGCTCGACGACAGCATGAGCTACTCGTGTGCCTACTTTGCCCGGCCGGACATGACGCTGGCGGAAGCCCAGCAGGCCAAGATCGACCACACGCTGGTCAAGCTCGCACTGGCACCGGACGAATGCCTGCTGGACATCGGCTGCGGCTGGGGCGGACTGCTGATCCGTGCCGCCCGGCAGTACGGCGTGCGCGGCGTGGGCATCACGCTGTCGGAGGAACAGGCCGCACTGGCCCGTGAACGGGTGGCAGAAGCCGGGCTGGCCGACCGGATCGAAATCCGCCTGCAGGACTGGCTCGACCTCGAACCGCAGCCAGAATTCGACAAGGTGGTCAGCGTCGGCATGTTCGAACACGTCGGTCACCAGCATTCGGCCCGTTTTTTCGAGCGGGTGTCCCACTGCCTGAAACCGGGAGGGCTGATGCTGCTGCACACCATCACCGGCCAGGCCGAGGGCGGCACCAACAGCTGGGTGGAAAAATACATCTTCCCCGGGGGCGAGGTGCCGTTCCCGCCGCAGGTCCTCGCCCACATGCAGCAGCATGATTTCCACTTGCTGGCGCAGGAAAGCCTGCGGCTGCATTACGCCCGCACCCTCGACTGCTGGCTGGCCAATTACGAGGCCGCCATCGACCAGGTACGGGCCCGCTTTGACGAAACCTTCTGCCGCATGTGGTACCTGTACCTCAAGGGCTGCGCAGCTGCCTTCCGCGCCGGCGGCATCGACCTGCACCAGTATCTGGTCAGCCTCGGCCCGGCCCGGCATCCGCCCCGGACCCTGTCCTACTGGTACGGCGCACCGGTCGAACGCTGGTAAATGCAATAAACGCAAACAGTCCCGGACCGCACAGGCGCTCCGGGACTGTTTTCATTCCGGTATCAGGACTTGCAGGAAGTCGACGAACAGGACGACGAACACGACTTGCAGCCCTTGCAGGTGTTGATGCCCAGCAGGGCATACGGCGGGCACCAGCCCAGCAGGCCGGTCATCAGCGGCACCAGGCCCAGCCAGGCCCACGGAGTGGCCGGTCCGACAAACACCAGGCTCAGGATAACCAGCCCGGCAATAATGCGGATAATGCGTTCGGTGTTACCGATGTTGCGCTTCATGATCGCTCTCCCTGCTTCTTCTTTACGAAAGCATAGAATATAAATTTATATAATGTTGATTGCAAGCGGAAAAGGGCTTTCCCATGAAGTACTTGCTCTGGCTGGCCGGCTGCCTGTCGTTTGCCCTGGGGGTTGTCGGCCTCGTGGTACCGCTGCTGCCCACCACGCCGTTTGTACTGCTGGCGGCAGCCTGCTGGGCGCGGGCGTCACCGCGCTTTCACCGCTGGCTGGCCCGCCATCGCCTGTTCGGCCCGATGGTCACCAGCTGGGAACGCGAACGGGCCGTGCCGCGTCGGGCCAAGTACTGGGCAATCGCCATGATGGCGGTTTCGTGGCTGTTGTCAGTCGGCGTCCTGGCCAGCCGCGGGCAGGCAGTCATTGCGTTACTGGTCACGCTGGTACTGGCCGGCATGGCCGTGTGGCTGTGGCGCCGGCCGGAGCCGCGATCCGTACCATCGCACCCGCCGGCCGGCACAGCAGGCTGAACCTGCCAGGTCCCGCCTCTGCCCTGTCCGGAGCAGGATCACCGTCCCCGGCAAGCCGATCCTGTACGTCCCGACCAATGGCCGGACTGGCGCACGGCATCATCCGTCAGCGACCGCCGTTTATTCGTGAGGCTGTCCGGCCCGTCCGGAGCATTTGCCCGTGACGGTCCGGATTGCGCTCAGTCCCCAGCCAGTTGCGCCAGCAGTTCGGCCTGGTGCTCGGCCGTCAGGGCATCGGTCAGCTCGGCCAGGTCGCCGTCCATCACGGCATCCAGCCGGTACAGCGTCAGGTTGATGCGGTGGTCGGTCACCCGTCCCTGCGGGAAGTTGTAGGTGCGGATGCGCTCGCTGCGGTCGCCGGAGCCGATCAGGCTCTTGCGTTCGGCCGCTTCCTTCTGCTGCCTGGCACGTTGCTGCACGTCCTGGATGCGCGCGGCCAGCACGGCCAGCGCACGCGCCTTGTTCTTGTGCTGGCTGCGGTCGTCCTGGCATTCGACCACGATGCCGGTCGGCAGGTGCGTCACCCGCACGGCACTGTCGGTCTTGTTGATGTGCTGGCCACCCGCCCCGCTGGCGCGGAAGGTGTCGATGCGCAGGTCGGCCGGGTTCAGCTCCACGGCGGCCAGCTCGTCGGCTTCCGGCATCACCGCCACCGTGCAGGCGGACGTATGGATGCGCCCCTGGGTTTCCGTCGCCGGCACCCGCTGCACCCGGTGGCCACCCGATTCGAATTTCAGCCGCGAATAGGCACCGAAGCCGACGATGCGGGCAATGACTTCCTTGAAGCCGCCGAGGTCGTTTTCGCTGGCTGACACGATTTCCACCTGCCAGCGGTTGCGCTCGGCGTAGCGCGAGTACATGCGGAACAGGTCGGCGGCAAACAGGGCGGCTTCATCGCCGCCGGTACCGGCGCGCACTTCCAGAAAGATGTTGCGTTCGTCGTTGGGGTCCTTGGGCAGCAGCAGCTTTTGCAGCTCCAGCTCAAGGACGGCCAGCCGCTCCTGGCCGTCGGACAGTTCGGCCTCGGCCAGCTCTTTCATGTCCGGGTCGTCGAGCAGGTCGCGCGCGGAGGCGAGGTCGGCTTCGGTCTGCCGCCACGCCAGGTATTGCTCCACCACCGGCGTCAGCTCGGCGTGCTCGCGGGTCAGCCGCCGGTAGGCGTCCATGTCGCGCGTCACGTCAGGATCGCCCAGAAGGCCGGTGACCTCGTCGAGCCGGTCGGAGAGCTGGGCGAGTTTGGTCAGGATCGAAGGTTTCATGTGTTATTCGGCGTGCAAATCGTAAAGCCGGGACAGCGTGTCGATCAGCTGCTCGCGCTCGCCGCCCCGGGTCTGGTTGAGGGCGACGGTAGGAGGATGCAGGAGCTTGTTGGTCAGCTGCACCGACAGGGCCTCCAGCACCTGGGCCGGGTCGTCGCCCCGTCCCAGCCGTTTCATGGCAGCCTCCAGTGCATGCCGGCGCGCCCGCTCGCCGTGGTCGCGCAGGGCGCGTACCACCGGCACGGTTTCGCGCTGCTCCAGCCAGGCGAGGAATTCGCGCGTGCGCTCGGTGATGATGGCCTCGGCGGCTTCGGCCGCCAGCCGGCGCTCTTCGCGGCCGGCCTCGACCACGTCGGCGATGTCATCCACGGTATAGAGGAAAACGTCGTCGAGGTCGCCCACTTCCGGCTCGACGTCACGCGGCACGGCAAGGTCGAGCATGAACATCGGGCGGTGGCGGCGTTCGCGGATGGCCCGCTCGGCCAGCCCCTTGCCGAGGATCGGCAGGCTGGAAGCGGTGGACGTCACCACCACGTCAAAACGCGACAGGATGTCCGGCAGGTCGGACAGGCGCACGGCCCGGGCCGACAGGCGCTGCGCCAGCGCCTCGCCGCGTTCCAGCGTGCGGTTGGCGATGGTCATGCTGCGCGGCCGGTGGGCGGCAAAGTGGGTGGCCACCAGGTCGATCATTTCACCGGCACCGATGAACAGTACGTCGAGTTCGTTGACGTCACCGAAGATCTGCTCGGCCAGGCGCACGGCGGCGGCGGCCATCGACACCGAACTGGCGCCGATGGAAGTCTGGCTGCGCACGTCCTTGGCGACGGCAAAGGTGCGCTGGAACAGCTGGTTGAGCAGCGTGCCCAGTGAACCGGCCGCTTCGGCCGTACGCACGGCATCCTTCATCTGGCCGAGGATCTGCGTTTCGCCCAGCACCATCGAGTCCAGCCCGCTGGCTACGCGGAAGGCGTGGCGGGCGGTGTGCTCGGCGTCGTAGATGTAGAGGTGGGGTTGAAAATGTTCGACCGGCAGGCGCCGGTAATCGGCAACCCACGCCAGCGTGGCCTGCACGTCTTGTGCATTGCAGTAGATTTCCGTGCGGTTGCAGGTCGAAAGGATGGCTGCCTCGCTGACGGCACGCGTGCGCAGCATTCCGCCCAGCGCGTCCTTGAGCTGCTCGGCCGGAAAGGCGAGCTGCTCACGCAGGCTGAGGGGGGCAGTCTGATGGTTGAGGCCGAAAGCGACGAGCGACATGTAACGCGGAACCGGCAATGACAATGCGAACAGGAAGGCATTTTATCGCAAGCCCGCCTGCTCCGCCCCGCTGTGCGACAGGCAAATGCTGCCGGCAGGGCCTGCCGCCGGCATATCTGTTTGGCAAACCCTTGTCGTTCATGCTGTTTTTCGCGATGCACCAAGTCGGTTATCATCGAACCCAATTTTCATGTCCTGGCGCAGTCCACTCCGATGAGCGTTCCCGAAGCCCCGCGTTTGCGCGAAATTCCCTACAACTACACCTCGTTTTCCGACCGGGAAATCGTCGTGCGCCTGCTGGGCGAACCGGCCTGGCAGACCCTGAACGAACTGCGGGCCGAGCGCCGTACCGGCCGCTCCGCGCGCATGCTGTTCGAGGTGCTGGGCGACATCTGGGTCGTCGAGCGCAATCCCTACCTGGAAGACGACCTGCTGGAAAACCGCCCGCGGCTCAAGCTATTGGTCGAAGCAATGCGCCACCGCCTGTCGGAAATGGAAAAGCGTCGCGCCGGCAACCCGCGGGTCGAATCGCTGATCGCCGCCAGCCGCACCGCGGTCGACCGTTTCGAAGCGCGCTTTGAAGCCACCGCCCAGCTGCGCCGGAAAATCCAGAAACGCTTGGCCGGCATCACCCGCCGCGACAACATCTGCTTTGATGGCCTCGCCCGCGTCAGCCACGCCACCGACGCCACCGACTGGCGCATCGAATTCCCGTTCGTGGTGCTCAACCCCGACAGCGAAGCGGAAATGGCCGCCCTGGTCGCCGCCTGCTTCGAGCTTGAGCTCACCATCATTCCGCGCGGGGGTGGTACCTGTTACACCGGCGGCGCCATTCCGCTGACGCCGTATTCGGCGGTGATCAATACCGAAAAGCTCGATCGCTACGGTGACGTCGAATACCTCGACCTGCCGGGTGTGGACGGCAAGGTTGCCACCATCCAGTGCGGTGCCGGCGTGGTCACCAAGCGCATCGCCGACGCGGCCAGTGCGGCCGGGCTGGTGTTTGCCGTCGACCCGACCTCGATCGAAGCTTCCTGTATCGGTGGCAACATCGCCATGAATGCCGGCGGCAAAAAGGCCGTGCTGTGGGGCACCACGCTCGACAACCTCGCCAGCTGGAAAATGGTCGACCCGGACGGCAACTGGCTGGAAGTGGAGCGCATCGGCCACAATCTCGGCAAGATCCACGACGCCGAAACGGCCTGCTTCAAGCTCACCCGCACCCGCCCGGACGGCCGCACGCTGGTCAGCGAAGAGATGCTGGAGATCCCCGGCAGCGCCTTCCGCAAGGTGGGGCTGGGCAAGGACGTGACCGACAAGTTCCTCGCCGGCCTGCCCGGCGTACAGAAGGAAGGCACCGACGGCATCATCACCAGCGCGCGCTTCGTGCTGCACCGCATGCCGAAGCACATCCGCACCGTCTGCCTCGAATTCTTCGGCACCGTGGCGCAAGCGACCCCGGCCATCGTCGAAATCACCGATTACTTCAAGCCGGAAGGCGCCGGCCTCTTGTCCGGCGTGCAGCTCGCCGGTCTGGAGCACCTCGACTGGCGCTATGTGCGCGCCGTCGGCTACGCCACAAAGGCCAAGTCCAAAGGCCGACCCAAGATGGTGCTGCTGGCCGACATCGTGTCGGACGACGAGGACGCCGTCTCGGCCGCCGCCAGCCATATCGTCCATCTGGCCAATGCCCGCGCCGGCGAAGGCTTCATCGCCGTCACCCCGGAAGCGCGCAAGAAATTCTGGCTCGACCGCAGCCGTACCGCCGCCATCGCCAAGCACACCAACGCTTTCAAGATCAACGAAGACGTGGTGATTCCGCTGCCGCGACTGGGCGACTACTCCGACGGCATCGAGCGCATCAACATCGAGCTGTCGATCAGGAACAAGCTGCGCCTGACCGACGAGCTGACCGAGTTTTTCCACGGTCGCCTGCCGGTCGACAAGCTCGGCACCGACCTGCCGTCGGCCGAGCTGATCGGTGACCGCCGCGAAACCGCGCTGGAGCACCTCGCCACCCTGCGCGAACGCTGGCAGTGGATCCTCGACCACCTCGACGCGCCGTGGGCCGACTACGTACGCCGCTATCCGCTGGCGCCGCTCGAAGCCACCCAGCCGCCGGAGCCGCCGCAGACCGTGTTCCACGCCATGCGTGACTTCGTGCTGCGGGTCAGCATCAAGCGCGAGCTGCTGGAAGACCTGGAAGTGCTGTTTGCCGGCAAGACCGACACGCCGATCATCCAGGCCATGCGCGCCATCCACACCCGCATCGTGCGCGGGCGCGTGTTCGTGGCCCTGCACATGCACGCCGGCGACGGCAACGTGCACACCAACATCCCGGTCAACTCCGACGACTACGACATGTTGCAGACCGCCCACCGGGCGGTGGAGCGCATCATGGCGCTGGCGCGCAGCCTGAACGGGGTGATTTCCGGCGAACACGGCATCGGCATCACCAAGCTGGAATTCCTCACCGACGAGGAAATCCGCCCGTTTGTCGAATACAAGCAGCGCGTCGACCCGGAAGGCCGCTTCAACAAGGGCAAGCTGTTGCCCGGCGCCGACCTCGGCAACGCCTATACGCCGTCGTTCGAACTCCTGGGCGCGGAAAGCCTGATCCTCGAACAGTCGGAGCTCGGCAAGATCTCCGACATGGTCAAGGACTGCCTGCGCTGCGGCAAGTGCAAGCCGGTGTGCTCGACCCACGTGCCGCGCGCCAACCTGCTGTACAGCCCGCGCAACAAGATTTTGGGCGTCGGCCTGCTGACCGAGGCGTTCCTCTACGAAGAACAGACCCGCCGTGGCGTCAGCTTCCGTCACTTTGACGAGCTGTCCGACGTGGCCGACCACTGCACGGTGTGCCACCGCTGCGTCAAGCCGTGTCCGGTCAAGATCGACTTTGGCGACGTGTCGGTCGCCATGCGCAACTTCCTGCGCAAGACCGGCAAGAAGAAGTTCAACCCCGGCACCGCGCTGGGCATGGCCTTCCTGACCGCCAAGGACCCGACCACCATCAAGGCCATGCGCAAGGGCGTGATCGAATGGGGCTACCAGGCGCAGCGTTTCGGCTCGCAGCTGGCGCGCCGCTTCGGCCTGGTGGGTGGGCAGATGGCGCACCCGCCGGCCACGGTCGGCAAGGCCGACATCAAGGCGCAGGTGATCCACTTCATCAACAAGCCGATGCCGGGCGGCCTGCCGAAGAAAACCGCGCGGGCACTGCTGGACATCGAGGCACCGGACGTGGTGCCGGTGATCCGCCAGCCGCAGGTGGCCGAGGATGCCGAGGCAGTGTTCTACTTCCCCGGCTGCGGGTCGGAGCGCCTGTTCAGCCAGGTGGGGTTGGCGACCCAGGCCATGCTCTGGCACGTCGGCGTGCAGACCGTGCTGCCGCCGGGTTATCTCTGCTGCGGTTATCCACAGGCCGCATCGGGCAACGATGACAAGGGCGAGGCGATCACCACCGAAAACCGCGTGCTGTTCCACCGGGTGGCCAACACGCTCAACTACCTCGACATCAAGACGGTGGTGGTGAGCTGCGGCACCTGTTACGACCAGCTCGCCAAGTACCGCTTCGAGGACATCTTCCCCGGCTGCCGCATTGTCGACATCCACGAATTCCTGATGGAAAAGGGTATCAAGCTGGAGGGCGTCAGCGGCCAGCGCTACATGTACCACGACCCGTGCCACAGCCCGATGAAGACCTACCAGCCGATCAAGGTCGCCAACGAGCTGCTCGGTGGCGGCGTGGTGCAGAACGACCGCTGCTGCGGCGAATCCGGCACCTTTGCCGCCAGCCGGCCGGACATCGCCACCCAGGTGCGCTTCCGCAAGCAGGAAGAAATCCAGCGCGATCTGGCGCAGCTGGATGCGGGTACCGGCCCGGTGAAAATCCTCACCTCCTGCCCGTCCTGCCTGCAGGGGCTGTCGCGCTACAGCCCGGATACCGGCACCGAGGCCGACTACATCGTGGTCGAACTCGCCCGCCACCTTCTTGGGGAAAACTGGCTGCCACAGTACGTGGACGCCGCCCGTGCCGGCGGCATCGAGCGCGTGCTGCTGTAAAAGCCGCCCTCGGCCGGGTGACCATCACCGCCCGGCCAGCAAAAACGCCGTGTTCCTGAAAAGGACACGGCGTTTTTCTTCATCCGGACAGCGGTGGCTCCTGGTCCGGATCCGCTCCGGGCGGGTTTACTGCGGCACTTGTCCGGACAGTCCGACCGCCCGGGCACCCCGCCCCTGGATCTCTTCACGCAACGAAGCCTGCAATTCACGACAACGCTCCGGCTGTCCCTGGCATTGCCGGCAGTGCTCGTGCCAGTTCTTGCTGCCTTCAAGGAATCCACGGGAGCAGGACAACAGGCGTTGGATGCAGGCATTGTGCGGCGACAGATCGAGCGACATGACAGGTTCTCCGGAATGGATGCGGAACACGGCCCGCAGGGCATGCGCCACATGATATGACATTTACATCAAAAGGACTTGATTTAGCCCAATTTCTGTTCCGGTGGCCATATCCGTGCCAGCCACAGGGTCAAGGCCAGCCCGCCTGCCACGCCGGCCAGCACGTCGCTGAAATAATGCACGCCCAGCACCGGCCGCGACAGGGCCGTCAGGGCCACCAGCACCACCGCAGCCGCCAGAACCGCCCGCCGGGCCGGCACCGACCGGCATCCGGCCAGGCATACCAGTGCCAGCGCCACCCACAGCGCCGTCCCGCCCATGGCGTGCCCGCTGGGGAACGAACTGCCAAATACTTCGGTTACGGCCGCCGTCGAAGGCCGCGGCCGGCCGATCCACAGCTTGAGCGCACCGTTAAGCATCCAGCCACCGGCCACCGCCCCCAGCACCAGCGCGGCGGCCCGCCGCCGCCGGCGCCAGAGCAGCCACCCTGCCACCGCACCGGCCAGCGCCAGTGTCGGGGCAAATTTTCCCGCCACGTCCCACAGCTGCGCCAGCTGCGGCCACGGCGCGCCCAGCGATCCCAGCCATGCCGCCGCTGCCTGGTCCACGGCGGCCACCGGAGCCGACCCATGCCACAGCGTCAGCGCCAGCAGGCACAGGATCCATGCCACTATCCATTTCATGGCCGCGCCAGCGCCTTGAGCGCCAGCCGGATGCCGGTCGCCACGTCCGTCCCGTCCGGCACACTCTTCAGTGCCGCCTCGGCCTCGCGTGCCGAATAGCCCAGCGCCTGCAAGGCCTGGCTGATGTCGGCCCGTTCGTCGTTTTCCACCAGCAAGGCAGCACCGGTCGCCGGGACCGGTGACAGCAGGTCCGCCGACGGCAGGCTGCCCAGCTTGCCGCGCAATTCCAGGATCAGCCGCTCGGCGGTTTTCTTGCCGATGCCCGGCACCCGCGACAGCGTCTTGATGTCTTCCTGCGCCACCGCCCGTGCCAGCTCGTCCGGCTCAAGGCTCGACAGCAGGGCCAGCGCCAGCTTGCCGCCCACGCCGGAAATGCGGATCAGCTGGCGGAACAGCTCGCGCTCGGCGCGGCCGGCGAAGCCGAACAGCAGGTGGGCGTCCTCGCGCACGGCCATGTGCGTCCACAGCACCACCGGTTCATTCAGTCCCGGCAGGCGGCAGAAGGTGCTCATCGGCACATCCACCTCGTATCCCACCCCTCCCGCGTCCACCAGGATCTGCGGCGGATGCTTTTCAAGCAGCGTTCCGGAAAGTCGTCCGATCATGCGTCCTCTAAAACCCGTAAAGTGCGCCGGCCAGCCACAGCGCCACGCCATGGACTGCCAGCAGGTTGAACCGTATGGCCGGTGCCAGCCGTACCGGCTGCACCGCATCGCGCAACAGCATACGCCATGCCGTCGCGTGCAGGACCAGCGGCAGCAGCAACACCGGCAACAGCCAGAGCGGCCCGTCCGCTGCCGGCACCACGAGGGCAGCCACGGCATACAGGCCGGCCAGCAGGAAGCCGAAACGGCGCGCAGCCTGCTGCGGCGTCCAGCGGGCCACCCAGTGGCGCTTGCCGCAGGCCAGATCGGCCTCGCGGTCGGGAAACTGGTTCACGTACAGCACCGCGGCCACCGCCAGGGCATACGCCAGCGCCGCCAGTCCCAGTGGCACGGACGGCCAGGCCACCAGCCACGCCGTGCCCCACGGCACCAGCGCAAATGCCAGCGCCACGGCCGGCTCGCCCAGTCCGCGCCGGTTCAGCGCCAGGGGCGGCGCCGAATAGCCCCACGCCACCAGGAAGCCGGCCCCGCCCAGCACCGCGACCGGCCAGCCGCGCCACCACAGCAGCAGCCCGCCCAGTCCCAGCAGCACGACACCGAGGGCAACGGCAAGGCCCGTCATCGCCCGGGCCGACAGCACGCCGTCCTGGATCAGCCGGCTGCCGCCGGTAAACGGAAACACCCGGCCGGTATTGGCGGCATCGCCGCCGTTGGCATCGTCGGCCACATCATTGACGACGTTGGCCAGCGCATGCAGCAGCACGGCGCCCAGGAGCGCCAGCAGCAGGCCACCCCGGAGGGCGGCAGGCGGATGGCTCGCCGCCACGCCGATCAGCCAGCCCAGCAGGGTCAGGCTCAGGAAGGCGGGCCGGGTGGCCGCCAGCCAGCGCCAGGCAGAAGGTCGGGACGCTACCCCGGCCGCTGCCGGCATCAACGGCCGGCACCTCCGGCTGCGGCCCGGGCCGCCAGCTCGCGCTGTTTGGCGGCAATGGCCCGCCGGATCAGCGGCAGTGCCTTCTGTGCCGCTTTTTCCCCTTCGAGGATGATGCGGTTGCGCGAGGCAAAATCAGCGGCACCGACGCCGGCGATGTTCGGCCGGATGATCACGTCGGCCGAGCGGATCTGCTGCGCCAGCAGCTTTTCACCCATGATGGTGACGCTCTGGTCCAGCAGGCCGAGAAAACCCTCGGCCCGGCCGCCGTGGCGGGCCTTGGCCGAAATGTCCACCGCGATCACCAGGTCGGCACCCATCTCGCGCGCAGCCAGCACCGGCACCGGCTCTGACAGGCCGCCGTCGACGTAACGCCGGCCGCTGATCGGCGCCGGCTGGAAGATGTTGGGAATGCTGCACGATGCGCGCACGGCCTGGCCGGTATTGCCACGGCGGAACAGCACGCCGCGCCCGCTGTCCAGATCGGTGGCCACGGCGCCGAATTCGCGCGGCAGATCCTGGATCTGGCGGTTTTTCACCATGCGGTTGACCCAGTCCTGCAAGGCTTCGCCCTTGAGGAAACCCTCGGTGGACACGGTCAGGTCGCGCAGCTCGGATTCATCCAGCCGCTGGGCAATGCGCTGCAACTGGAAACCGCTGTACCCCGCGGCGTACAGCGCCCCGACAAAGCTGCCGGCACTGGTACCGGTGATGATGTCCACCGGAATCTTGTGGCTTTCCAGCAGCTTGATCACGCCCACATGGGCAAAACCCTTGGCGGCGCCGCCGCCCAGCGCCAGGGCCACCCGGACCTTGGGGGGCGGTGAAGGCGGTGCGTCAGGCGCCGGTGGCGGAACCGGGGTGGCCGGCGGCCGCGATGAAGGGGCCGGATTGTCCGGCGTGGAGGCACAGGCGGCGAGCAACAGCGCCGCACCGGCTACAAGAAACTGACGACGATGCATAACAGCCTGCCGGCCTCAGGCCGGCGCATGTGGGTGGAATTCGATGATGTCGCGGCCGTCGTCCAGCTTGCGCCGGGGACGGGCGGCGGGCCGCCAGGCATGGCCGTACACCACTTCGTAGGTCGCCGGCAGCCGTCCGTCCTGGCGCAGGCGGTCGTAGGCCGCTTCGATGCGCTGCCAGGCCTGCCGGCCCATCAGGCCGCGCCCGCGGCCGGCGGTGGCATTATGCGCGCCAATCGCCTTGAGGTCGCGCATCACCGCCTTGACTTCGTCGTAGGTCAGCACGATGCGCTCGACGTCCATCACCGGCGTGGCAAAACCGGCCCGCACCAGCGCATCGCCCATGTCGTGCATGTCGATGAACTGGTTGACGTGGGTGGCGCCGTCGATGCCGGCAAACGCCTGGCGCAGCTCTTTCAGCGTGTCCGGCCCCAGGGTGGCGAACATCAAGAGGCCGTCCACCCGCAGCACGCGGTGGAATTCCGCCAGCACCGCGTCCGGCGTGTTGAGCCATTGCAGGGCCAGGCTCGACCACACCATGTCGAGCGAGCCGCTGGCCAGCGGCAGTTGTTCGAGGTCGGCGCACACCAGCGCCGGCGCCCTCGCAAACAGCCGCCGCAGGCGCCCCTGCGGCAGCTGCTTGTCACGCGAGGCGCGCAGCATGGACGGCGCCAGGTCCAGTTCGGTCACCTGCGCCTCGGGATAGCGCGCGCGCAGCAGGCCGGCGCCGTAGCCGGTCCCGCTGCCGGCATCCAGCACCCGGGCCGGCGCATGGCGGATCAGGTCTAGCCGGGTGGCCATGCGGTCACACACCTCGCGTTGCAGCACCGCCGCGCGGTCATAGGTCGCGGCCGCACGGTCAAACGAGGCGCGTACGCGGGATTTGTCGGTATAAAACGCTTCGGTCATGGTCCACTTAACAGGAGAAGCCGGTCGGCTGCATATGGGGACGGCATGGCAGGCTGCCAAGCCGTGACGGGATTACAAACGCGCAGCCAGGAAATCGCCCAGCCGTGCGGTGAATTCGGATTCATGCGACAGGAAAGGCGCGTGGCTGGCCCGCTCGAACGGCTGCCAGAGCGCATCCGGCAAGGCTGTCGCCAGCCATTCGCCAGCCGCCAGCGGCGTGATGGCATCCCGTGCGCCGAAGCCGAGCCAGACCGGGCAGGCGATCTGCGACACCCGGGCGCGCAGGTCGGCCGCCACCAGCACGTCCAGCATCGGTGCCAGTCCCTGCGGCCGGCCGTGGGCAAACAGGCTGTCGCGCACCGCGTTCACCGTGGCGCGCGCATCCGATGCCCCTAGGAGCTGCAAGGCCAGAAAGCGGTTCAGCGTGGCCTCGAAATCACTGCCGAGGCTGTCGGCCACGGCAGCAATCTGCTCGGCGGGCTGGGCATGCGGCCAGTCGGGCTGGCGGACAAAGCACGGGCTGGTTGCTGTCAGCGCCAGCGCGCGGACGGCTTCCGGCCGCTGCAAGGCCCACTGCATCGCCACCAGTCCGCCCAGTGACCAGCCCACCACCGCCACCGGCAGCGGAAACGCATCGGCCACGCTGTCGGCCACGTGGGCAAGGTCGGCCACGGCCGGCGTGCGGCTGGCGCCGTGGCCCGGCAGATCGACCAGATGACAGGTAAAGCGGTCGGCCAGGGCCGTCGCCACCCGCTGCCAGATGCCGCCGTGCAGGCTCCAGCCGTGCAGGAACACCACGTCCGGCCCCTGCCCCAGGGTTTCGATGTGCAGCATCAGTCTTCGGCTCCCGGCGGCAGGTCACGGCCGCTGTCAGGTTCGCGGGCCGGCTCGCGGACGTCGGCACCGGCCATCGGGCTCAGTTGCAGGTGCTTTTCGAATCCGGCCACGCGGAAGGTGTCACCCCACAGCACCGGCTCGTCGTAGAGCTTGACCAGCGCCGTGCCGGCCATGATGTCGGCCAGCCGGCGGTTGATGTCGGTGGCCAGCACCGTGGTCAGCAGGTTGAGCGCCCGGCGGGGCAGCGATGCCTGCGCACCGTCCGGCAGGAACTTGTCGAACACCACCACCCGGCCGCCAGGCCGGAGCACGCGCTCGACTTCGCGGATGCACGCCAGCGGGTCCGGCACCACGGCGAGGATCAGGTGCAGCACCACCACGTCGAAGCTGTCATCCGGATACTCCATCGCCTGGGCATCCATCACCCGCGCATCGACCGGAAACGCCAGTTCACGGGCGCGCAGGATCAGCCGCTCGACCATTGCTGGGGCGTAGTCGATGGCGCAGACGTCGGCCTGGCGCGGCAGCAGCTCCAGGTCCAGCCCGGTGGCGGCGCCGACCAGCAGCACGCGCTCGCCCGGACGGATGGCGGCCAGCGCCAGCGAACGGGCGCGACAGGGCGTGAAAAAGCGGCCCGGACGGTCGTAAATGGCCGCGTAGGCGTTGTAGCGCAACCGGTTCCAGCGCAGCGTATTGATCGGCATGAGAAAATACGGTGACGGCAAAGGCGCGATTGTAGCCTTTGCCCTCCTGTTTGCCGAACCCTTGCCGGTGCCGTACAGGCATCCGGCCCCCGACGGAGAATGCCGACCATGTCGATTGATGCCCGTTTTGCCGCGGTCCCGCTACTGCCGGAAGCCGATCTTGCCGACCCCCTGGACGCCGCGCCGCTGGCGCGTGCCCTGACCGCCGGCGGCCTGTCGATGCTGGAGCTGGTCTGGCGCGGCCAGCCGACCATCGATGCCCTGCATGCGCTGTGCACCGGTCACCCGCAGTTGCTGGCCGGCGTCGGCCACATCAGCGATCCGGCCCAGTTTGCCGCCGCCGTGGCAGCCGGCGCGCGTTTCATTTCCAGCCCGGGAGCCACGCCGGGACTGTTTGCCATCGCCCGCCTGCATCCGGAAGTGCCGTTCTGGCCTGGCGTTGCCAGCCTCAGCGAAGCCATGGCTGCGCGCGAAGCCGGCTTCAGCCGCGTCAAGCTGCTGCCGGCCCGGCTGGCCGGCGGACTGCCGCTGGTGGAAGCGCTGGGGCGCTACCTGCCCGGCATCCAGCTGATCCCCAGCGGTGACCTGTCGGAACTCGACACCACCCGCTACCTGGCGCAACCCAACGTGGTGGCGATGGGTGCCGACTGGATTGCCAGACACGAGCTGCTGCAACGGCGGGACTGGGCCTGGATCGAGGACAAGGCTGCCGGTGCCCGTGAGGATTACGGCTGTACGCCCTGAGGCGCGTCGGCGAGTCCGGCCGGCATCCGGCGCCGGCCAAGGTGGCCCCAGAGCTTTTCGTGGAAGAAATAGGCCACGGTATTGCACAGCGGCTCGACCATGGCCAGCAGGCTGGCAATGCCGAGGCTACCGGTCAGCAGGTAGGCCACGGAAAACGCCACGCTGAAGTGCACCACGGCAAAGGTCAGGGTCTTGAGCAGCGGCGTGCCGGCGGGAAGGTGGTCGAGGTGCATGATCGGCTCCGGGCGGTCGGAAATGGCGGATAACGAGTTGATGATAGCCATTCTCAACAACTTCGGAAATTGAATCTTTTCGCCACTCCGATTGGCCGGCGCTATGCCGGGCCGTTTCCGGCCCGGCTGCGGCCCTGTCCTCGTCCGTTTTACATGTTGAAGCGCACCACCGACTCACGCAGCCGCTGCGTCAGGGTGTGCAGCTCGACCGTGGCGCGGGCAGTGTCGCGCACGATGGCGGCATTGGTGGCCGCTCCCTGGGCGATCTGCTCGACATGGCTGGCAATCTCGTTGCTGGCCTGGCTCTGCTCGTTGAGCGAATGCGAAATGTCGTTGACCACCTGCACCACCTGCGCCGCGCTTTCCTGCACCCGGGCGATGGCCTCGCCGCCTTCGGCCGCCAGTGCCACACCCTGACCGGCCCGGCGGACCGCGTCGCCGATATTGGCGCACGACGCGTCCGACGTGGCCTGGATGGCGCTGATCATGGTGGCGATTTCGTGGGTGGCGCTGGTGGTGCGCTCGGCCAGCTTGCGCACTTCGTCGGCCACCACGGCAAAACCGCGGCCGGACTCGCCGGCGCGCGCCGCCTCGATGGCGGCATTCAGCGCCAGCAGGTTGGTCTGGTCAGCCACGTCACGGATCACGCCCATGATCGAGCGGATCGACTCGGTCTTGTCGGCCAGCTCGCTGATCGAACTGCTGGCCGTGCCGACCTCGCTGCTGATGGCCCGGATTTCGTCGATGGTGCGGCCGATCACTTCGCTGCTCTGGCGTGAAATCTCGCCGGAGGCCTGCGAACGGGCGCGGGCATCGCCGGCATGGTCGGCAATCTGGCGGATGCTGCCGGTCAGCTGTTCGATGGCCGAGGCCATGGCGGCGGCCGCCTGGCTCTGCTGCTCGGAATGGTCGGCGGTTTCACCTGCATGGGCTTCGATTTCGCCGGCACGCCGGCCCAGGTCGTCGGCGGTCTGGACGATGTTGCCGATCAGCTCGCGCAATTGCGCCTGCATGTCGGCAATCGAGGCCAGCAGGCTGTCATGATCGTTGGCCCGCAGGCGGACCGGCGTCGTCAGGTGGCCGGCGGCGATCTGCCGCACCACCGTCACCGCGTAGGCCGGTTCGCCACCGAGGCGGCGCAGCAGGTCACGCACGATGACGATGCTGACCACCAGCAGGATGGCGATCAGCACGCCGATCACCGACAGCTGGAACATGGCGGCGCGCCAGAAAGGGGGGGTAAGCCCAAACCGCCGAAAATTCCGTCAACCCAATTCCAGCCCCGCCACGATCGCATCCAGGTCGATAATCTGACCATCGCCGTGAAAGGTATAGTGCCCGTTCAGGTGAATATGGCGCCACGCTGCCGGCGAAATCTTCTTGAGCAGGGCGAGGGCTTTCTCGTTCCCGCTGGTTTCACACTTGGTCAACAGCCGCGAAAGG
>RRZT011067720.1_pt1 | contig 17288 bp, 12 predicted proteins | sample 2165551 | NCBI WGS metagenome assembly RRZT01 (sample SAMN10456910, study PRJNA506462) | wastewater metagenome | biome: wastewater; feature: sludge; material: wastewater sludge; isolation source: wastewater sludge with Escherichia coli K12::gfp cells carrying plasmid... | place: USA: Moscow, Idaho...
CGCGCTACCAAGACCATCAAGGTCAAGGTGCCGCAGGGCGTTGAGGAAGGCATGCGTATCCGTTTGGCCGGGCAGGGCGACGCCGGCGTGGAAGGCGGTCCTGCTGGAGACCTCTTTGTTGAGGTTCACATCAACCAGAACGCGATTTTCCAGCGCGTGGGTGACGATCTTCAGTGCGAGTTGCAGATCCCTATGACGAATGCGGCGCTGGGCACCACCGTGCCGATCGAGACCTTCGATGGTCAGCGTGACATTGTTATTCCGGCGGGAACCCCGTCCGGTCACGTTGTCGTGCTGCAGGGGCTTGGTGTGGGGCGTTTGCGCCGTACCGGCCGCGGCGATCTCAAGGTCACCATTGCTGTGAAGACTCCCACGCGACTCGACGAGGCCCAGCGCCGCCTGCTGGAAGAACTTGCGCATCTGCGTGGCGAGGAGCAGCCGGTGGGCAACCTGGTCCAGACCAGCGGCTCCCTCTTCTCCAAGCTGCGCGATAAGTTCGCCGGTCGATGACGGCGTCCGTCTACATTGCTCCGCTTGACGGCGTGATCGCCGGGATGGCCCTCGTCCTTGACGGAGACGAGGGCCATCACGCCGCCACGGTGCGCCGTACCCGGGTGGGGGAGCGGATTGACGTTGTGGATGGGAAAGGCACTCGAGCTCGCTGTCAAGTGACGGCCACCGGGCGTGGTTCTCTGGAACTGCGGCTGGACGAGGTGGTGACCGAACCGGCACCGCGTACCTCCATCACCCTGGTCCAGGCGCTCGCCAAGGGCGGCCGCGATGAGCAGGCGGTGGAGACGGCCACGGAGTACGGAGCCATGGGTTTCATCCCCTGGCAGTCTGCGCGCACCATTGTCAATTGGCGCGGCAAAGAAACGAAGGGGCGCGGCCGCTGGGAAGCCACGGCGCGCTCTGCCGCCAAACAGTCGCGCCGCGCATGGCTCCCTTTGGTCGCCGATGTCCAGACCACCAAACAATTGACGGCAACGCTGCGGGGTGTCATCTCCCAGGGCGGGAAAGTCTTTGTCTGCCACGAAGAGGGGGCGTTGCTTCTTTCCGCCGCGCTTCGCACAGCAACCGCGTGTACAGACCAGATCAGCGGTGAGCAGGCGGAGGCGGAGGCGTGCTACGTCGTCGTCGGTCCCGAAGGTGGAATTACCCCGGAGGAACTGGACGCGTTCCGTGATCTGGGGGCAGAGATTGTGCTGCTGGCCCCGCACGTGCTGCGATCGGCAACAGCCGGGCCCTACGCGATCGCCACACTTGCCGCGGTGGGACCGGCGTAACTGCCATATTCTGGGCACTCATGCCACAATATTGAGTGAATAATTGCCTGCCGGGAATCACCGATCAACCGGACGGGCACCGAAGATCAAAGGACCTCATGACAGAATCACTGGGCGAACGCACCATTTTGGTACCCGAACGCGTTGCCATGATCAATCTCCTCGGCCATCGCGACGAGGTGTTGCGGTCTCTGGAGCGAGGGCTGGCTCCGGTATCGATCTACGTGGTCGGCCACGAGATGAAGCTTGCAGGTCCGGAAGCTGCGCTAGAGATGGCTGATACTCTCATTGGCGAACTCATTGATGTGGTGGCCGATGGCGAGCACCTCACTGTGGACGCCGTGGAACGGGCGATCTCCATTCTCAAGGCGGGGGTGGCACGCCCCACCGAGCTTCTCAACGCGGACATTCTCTCGGCCCATGGCAAGACCATTCGTCCCAAGACGCTCGGACAGAAGGCCTATGTGGATGCCATTGACGAGCATGCCATTACGTTTGGCATCGGCCCTGCGGGAACCGGCAAGACCTATCTGGCGATGGCGAAGGCCGTCGTGGCGCTGCAAACGCGTCAGGTCTCGCGCATTATTCTCACCCGCCCGGCGGTCGAGGCGGGGGAGTCGCTCGGTTTCCTCCCCGGCTCGCTGACGGACAAGATTGATCCCTATCTGCGCCCGTTGTACGACGCGATGTACGACATGATCGATCCCGAATCGATCCCCAAGCTTATGGCCGCGGGAACCATCGAGGTGGCCCCGCTCGCCTACATGCGTGGGCGCACCCTCAACGACGCCTTTGTCATTCTTGACGAGGCGCAGAACACCACCCCGGAACAGATGAAGATGTTCCTCACCCGCCTCGGTTTTGGCTCGAAGATGGTGGTAACGGGTGATGTCACGCAGGTGGATCTGGCGGGCGGTAAGAAGTCTGGTCTCATCGTGGTGCGGCGCATTTTGCGCGATGTCCCCGGTGTGCGTTTTATTGAGCTCGGTTCGGGGGATGTGGTGCGCCACCGTCTCGTCAGCGAGATTATCGACGCCTACGAGCGCTGGGGACAGCGCGATGAGCATGATGCGGACGGTCACCGCGGACAGGATGGTCGAGGCCAAGGCTACGATCGCGGCCAACGCCGCGGCCACGGAAGAAGGAACACGCGATGAGTATCGAAGTCAACGACGAGTCGGGATTCCAGCCGGCGCAGAATCTGGCCGAGATCGCGGCGCTCGCCACCTACGTCCTCGACCAGATGCGTGTGCATCCCCAGGCTGAACTGAACGTCATTCTTGTGGACGAGGCCGCCATCGAGCGCCTTCACATTGAATGGATGGATCTTCCGGGCCCCACAGACGTGTTGTCCTTCCCGATGGACGAGCTGCGGCCTGCACCGGCGGACGAGGAACCACAGGAAGGTATGCTCGGTGATATCGTCGTGTGCCCGCAGGTGGCCATCCGTCAGGCTTTGCAGGCCGGGCACTCGGTGGCCGAGGAGATCCTGCTGCTGGTCACCCATGGCATCCTCCACCTGCTAGGTTACGACCACGTGGAGCCGGATGAGCGCGAAGAGATGTTCAATCTCCAGCGCACTCTGCTCCTCACCTTCCTCGCCTCCCGTGGAGGGCCGTATTCCGTTCCTGAACCAACCGTGAATTGATGCGGTGAATTGATGAACACAAGCGACTTACCCCTTCTTCCTTTCATTCTTCTGGCACTTGTCTGCCTTGTCGGAGCAGGCCTCTGCTCGGCTGGCGTGGCGGCTCTGGGACGAATCACCCGTAATGAAGCCGCGGAGGCCTTTGCTAACGGTCAACGCGGTGGGCAGCGGATTATTAAGATTGTGGCGAAGCGCCCCGCGGCTATCGCAGGGCTCGCCTCGTTGCGCGCCCTGTTTACCTCGTTCTTTGGCGTGTTTGCCACGCTCGCTATCGTGGGCATTGTCCACACCTGGTGGCAGGCTGTGCTCGGATTCGTGCTCGTGTGCGTTATCGTCATGGTGGCGCTGGCTGGCTTTTCTCCGACAACGTTCGGCGTGCAGCGGCCAGTGCGGGTCCTCGGTTGGCTCTCTGGCCCGGTTCTCACAATTACGGGCTTCTTCGGGATGTTTATTCGTAGCCGCGAGCCGTCTCCTGAGGAGACGGAGCAACTTCACGAGAATCAGCTAGCCGTTATGGTCGAGCGTGTCACCGAGTCGGAGGCGTTAGACGACGACGAACGCGAGCTGCTTCAGTCCGTCTTCGAGATGGGAAAGACTCTGGTACGCGAGGTGATGGTTCCACGCACCGATATGGTCACCATCAGCTCCGATCAGGGCATGGACAAGGTGATGTCGCTCTTCACCCGCTCGGGATTCTCCCGTGTGCCGGTCATGGGCGACGATATCGACGACATCTTGGGCGTCGTGTATCTCAAGGACGTCATGCGCCGCACCCACCACCGCAACGACACGGAGGGTTTGACGGTCGCCGGCATCATGCGCGAGCCATTCTTCGTTCCCGAGACCATCGTGGTGGACGATCTCATGCGCAAGATGCAAGATTCGCAGGTCCATATGGCGCTGGTGGTTGACGAGTACGGCGGCATCGCAGGCCTCGTGACGATCGAGGATCTTGTCGAGGAACTGGTGGGCGAGATTTCTGATGAGCACGATCGCGCCGAACCGGTGGTGGAAGTACTGGGGGAGGGTGCCTATCGTGTCCCGTCACGCCTGCCGATTGACGAGTTGGGTGATTTGTTTGGTGTCGAGTTGGACGACGACGACGTCGACACCGCCGGTGGCTTGTTTGCCAAACTATTGGGACGCGTGCCGATTGCCGGTTCCGAGGCGGACATTGAAGGAATTCATTTGAGCGCGGAGAGGTTTGAGGGGCGCAGGCACCGACTCTCCACGATTCTTGCGATGCGAGTAGAACGAGAAGATGACGATGAGTGAATTGATGAATGACTGGCCCGAGGACTTCAAGGCGGGTTTCGCGTGCATTGTGGGGCGCCCCAACGCTGGAAAGTCCACCCTCACGAATGCCATGGTGGGTCAGAAGGTAGCCATTACCTCGGCTCGTCCTGAGACGACGCGTCGGGTTATCCGAGCCATCGTCAACACGGATGCCGGTCAGGTTGTCCTGGTGGATACCCCCGGTCTGCACCGCCCGCGTACCCTGCTGGGCGAACGCCTGAACGATATGGTGCGGGACTCCCTTTCCGACGTCGACATCGTTGTTTTGTGCCTGCCCGCCGACGAGAAGATCGGCCCCGGTGACCGTTTCCTTATCGACCTCATCAAGGAGGTCAAGACCCCGGTGATCGCCGCCGTAACGAAGGCGGATAAAGTATCCCGTGAGGTGCTGGCCAACCATCTTATCGAGGTGTCGCAGGCCGGTAATTTCGTGGAGATCGTTCCTGTGAGCGCTGTGAAGGGCGAGCAGGTTGAGCTACTCACCTCGCTGCTCTTGGAACAGATGCCAGATTCGCCGCCGCTATATCCGCGCGACGCCATTTCGGATGAGTCGGAAGAAACGCTCATTTGCGAGCTGATTCGCGAGGCGGCCCTCGAAGAGTTGCGTGATGAACTCCCGCATTCTCTGGCGGTCACCCTCGAAGAGATCATCGAGGAGCGCGCTAAGAAGGGAGCGAAGGATCAGCGCCCGCTCATGCGTATTCACGCCAACCTCTATGTGGAGCGCGATTCTCAGAAGGGAATTGTCATCGGCAAGGGAGGCTCGCGGCTCAAGCAGATCGGACGTGACGCCCGCATGGGTATTGCGCGGCTTCTTGACGCCCGTATTTACCTTGATCTCCATGTAAAGATTGCCAAGGACTGGCAGCGTGACCCCAAAAAGCTAGGACGGCTTGGTTTCTGATGGCGGGCGGACTCCAAGGAGAACCGCGTCCTGTGAACGACGACGTCGCGGGCACGGCCGACCCCTCTGGGGAGGAGACGGTTGACAACGCCGTCGCCGATCTTGCCGTTGGTGATGTGGTGTCCACGAGTGAAATCTTTGCGGCCACGGCGACTGCCTCGGCTGAGAGTGCTCGTGGTCTGCGACGTTTTGCTTTGCGCCATCCGCGCGTCAGCGTGTGGATTATTCTTACCCTTATTCTCGGATTGTGGGGCACGTGGGCTGGTCCGGGGTGGAATCCCCAACCGATGCAGTCGCTCATTGTTCCAGAACGGGCCGATACCGCGATTACCACGCAATGGGACACCCCGGCGTTGGGAACCTACGACGTGTCCATGGAAGTGTCCGAGGTGACGTTGCGGGATGGGACGGTTATTCCAGCGACGATTCGCCGTCCGATTGGTTTCGACGGATTGGCACCCGGTGTGCTTTTTATCCACGGTACGGGAACGGATTCGCACACAAACTTTGAGCGTGAAGCAGCGGCATTGTCGTCCGCTGGAATCGTCACGATTGTCCCTGACAAACGAACGACGGACTACACGACGACGCATCGCGATTATCCGGCACTGGCCGATGACTACGAAGATGTGTATGAAGACCTCCTGAAGCTTCCCGGCGTAAATCCGCGCCAAAGTGGCATTTATGCTGTCTCGGAAGGATGTTTTATTGCGCCGATCATTGCGGCGAGGAATAACCACGTGGGTTTCGTTGCCCTCATTTCGGCCCCAGTTCTTCCCATTCGAGAGCAAGGCGCTATGGCCGCGGATACGTACCTGCGTAACCTTGGTGCTCCGGAGCGATTTATCGGGGTTATTCCGAGATTGGTGGGCCAGGACTTTGGTGCGGATACCTTTAAGTACATCGACTTCGACGTGTCAAAATACCAGCGCCAAATGGATATGCCGGTTTTCATGCTCTACGGCACGGGCGACATGTCGATGCCCACAATCCAAGGCCCACAAATTCTCCGCGACGACCTCGCGCGTAACGGAAACCATGACTTCACCGTGCGTTATTACGGCGGCGCCGATCACGGTCTACAGGTTGACGGCGTACTTGTTGCCGACGCCATGCGTGACACTGCCGACTGGATCAATGGACTCCCACAGACGGCAGATGCCCAGCCTCATATAGCTGGCAAGCAGCCCACCCAGACTTACCAGGCGGGTTCGGTTGATCAGCCACATTGGTTTGCCTCCGGACCGTTTGCGGTATGGACGTTTATTGTTGGTCTCGTTCTTACTTTCTCCGGGATCATTTTGACCATTCTTGGGGCGATCAGGATTCGCAGCTGGAGACTCTGGGACTTCTGCGGCTGTGGGCCAACGGTGAGCTTTGCTTCACTGGCGGTCATCCTCGCCTGGACGGCGGCCCTCGCCTACGTGGGAGCGGTGGCTATGCTGGCGCTGTCCTATCAGCAAAACCGCTTCATTGTTCAGGGAGGATGGTTGGCCGTTCAGGCCATCGCCTTTATTGCGGCCTGGATGGTGGTGAGGGTTCCTTTTGCTTGGCATGCGGCGCACTATCCCAAGGATGGCTCGCAGACGCACGCCCTTTCGGGCCTGGCGAACGTCATTGTGGTGGTCAGCTTCTTTGGACAGATTACGCTGCTGTTTGCGCTGGCCTACTGGGGATTCTATCCGTCAATTGTTTAACAGCTCCCAGCGAAGCCGACCGGAATCCGTGGGCGGCGCCCGGTAGACTTCCCCTTATGGTGTATACGCTGCGCATGGCCGGGGTGAGCGACGTCGGCAGGATCCGCGAACGCAACGAGGACAGGATCCTCATCGCACCACCCATGGGAGCCGTGGCTGACGGTATGGGAGGCCATCTGCGAGGAGATAGGGCAGCGCAAGCGGTTATCGATAGCCTCAGTGGCGTTGAGTGGGCGGGGCTTTCTTCCGATGAGGAACGCATCGATCACGTTGAATCGGCAATCGCGTCCGCGCAGTTAGAGATCCAAGAAATGGTGAGTGCTCGTCAACAGGCGGGGTCAACGCTGGCTGGGGTGCAGTATTGCCCGGACCCTGCCCACTGGTTCGTCTTCCACATTGGCGATTCGCGTGCTTACCTCATACGTGGCGGCGAACTTACCCGCCTCACTCACGATCATTCCCACGTTCAAGAACTTATCGACGAGGGTGTCATCAGTGAAGATGAGGCCCGCGTACATCCGGCCCGCAGTTCCCTCACACGCGCCATCGCGGCTCGTGTACCTCCACAATTGGAGGTGAGTAGTGTACCGGCCGTGGCTGGCGACGTCGTCGTCGTATGCTCCGATGGACTCACCGACGAACTGACGGATGCGGACATTGCTAGGATAGTGACGGAAATGTCGGAAGAATCCGCGCAATCGCTCGCCTACGCGCTCCGCGACACGGCGATTACCCGTGGAGGCCACGACAACATCTCGGCGGTCATTATGACGATTGGACACAAACAATGAGCTTGGCACTGGAATTCTGTGGCGAATGGTTCCACGTTGATCCGCAGGAACCCTTCCTCATTGGACGCGAGGGGCCACTCGAACTCGATGACAACCAGTACCTGCATCGCCGCTTCCTGGTTATCTCCTTCCAGGATGGCCTGTGGTGGATCGATAATATCGGCTCTCGACTGTCCGCTACGCTTGCTGATACCGACGGCACCACGCAGGCTTTCTTGGCACCCGGCGCCCGCCTGCCGCTCGTGTACGCGCAGACCACGATCCTTTTCACCGCGGGTCCCACCACCTACGAGATGACGCTCGTCAACGATTCGCCGGCGTACGCGCCCTCGGCGGTCACTGACACCACGGAGACCGGCGAAACGACGATCGGTCCAGTGACGCTCACGCCCTCCCAGCTGCTGCTTGTGCTCGCGCTGTCCGAGCCGGTTCTCACAGGGCGCGGCACCACCTCCTCGATTCCGTCCTCGCAGAACGCGGCGGATCGGCTCGGATGGTCCATTACCCGTTTCAACCGCAAACTTGACCATGTCTGCGAGCGCCTCACCAAGTACGGCGTGCGCGGGTTGCATGGTGGCCCAGATCGGCTGGCCGTCAACCGCCGCGCCCGCTTGGTCGAGCACGCGGTGGCTACTCGCCTCGTGACAGCGGATGATTTGTATCGTCTCGCGGATCCGGCTGCCCACGACGATCCCCAATGAGTCCGCTGAATACTGCCGAGTGGAATGATGTCGTTCTGCGTTGGGGGAGCGCGTCGAGCGACGACGACGCCGGCCTGATCGCCGGTTTCCCCGTTTTTCTGCTCGCCGATCCCGATCTTGATCGGGCGCTGGCGCGCGAGGCCTCATGGACGATGCTCGACGCCTTCGAGGCGCTGCGCGATGCTCATCCGGAGGGCCCGAGTATCGAGGCGATTCAAGATGTGTGGCGCGAATGCGTGCGTATTATCCAGCGCAGGCTCGCGGAGGCCACCATTTTTGGTATGGATGAGACGGTGGGCGATGCGGTGCCTTCCGTCCGGCTTGCCGGGCTGGTAGCAACGATGCGGGGCGGCGAGCCACTGTGGGTGGTGATGTCGAGCGGCGGTGCACGCATCATGGATGCCTCAGACGGCCAATTCCACGTGGTGCCTGAGCAGGACGATGTGGGCTACGACCTGCCTGGAAAACTGTGGACCTTCCCGATGCGGGCAGGTCAGCGGCTGGTGCTTGCCACCTCAACGATGCTTCGATTGACGTCCCACGGGCGAATGCTCTCCGCGTTGTCGCACCTGCGCCGCGCAGAAAGGGCCGCCACCACGCTTGTGACCCAGCAGGGGCAAATGGCCGCGCAGGCGGCCATCGTGGTGGACATTCTCTCGCCTGAGCAGGCCGAACAGCTTGTCTCGCCGCCTACTCTTCTCGCTGATATCGAAGAACCCTCACTGGAGGACACGGCCACCGGATCAGGAGTGCTGACCGGCGGCTGGGGTCTAGAGGCACTCGGTATTGGCTCGCCTACCAGTGCTTCGCGGCGGTCACACACCCCTCCGCCCGAGCTCGACGATTTTCATTTTGTGTCGTATTTGGGGTCGGGAGGATTCTCTGACGTTTACGTGTACGAAGAGCAGCTTCCCAAGCGCCTCGTAGCCATTAAGGTGCTCTCGAAGAACGCTCTCGGTGGCGGAGATGCCTCGCGTTTCCGCGGCGAGGTGGACCTCATGGCTCAGCTCTCCGGGCACCCGTCGGTTGTGCCGATTCATGACGCCGATATTGCGTCCTCAGGTCAGCCTTACGTGGTGATGGAATACTGCCCACTGCCATCTCTGGCTGAGCGTATTGCGGCGCGCGACTTGTCGCTTGCGGATGCGCTACGTATGGGAATCCAAATCGCCGGGGCTGTGCATACCGCACACATCATGAGCATCGTGCATTATGACATTAAGCCTGCTAACGTGCTGTACTCGGCTTTTGGCCGGCCATTGCTGGGGGATTTCGGGATTGCTTCGTTGGCTGGCGCGGCAGAGCACGAGGTGATGGGGGCGTCGCTGCCTTGGGCGGCTCCCGAAGTGCTGACGAACAGTCTCGCGGGTGCGCCCGCGGACGTCTATTCATTGGCGGCAACCGTGTACACGGCATGCACCGGTAAGGCACCGTTTGCCAAGCGCGGCAAAAAGACGCGTGTGGACTACATTCGTGAGGTGTTGCGAGGAAGGTATCTACCGGTGGCGATGCCGGAGGTGAGTGCGGACGTCGTCGTCGCCCTCAACGACGTGTTGCGGGAAGCGATGGCCGTTGACGCTACTGCCCGCATGCAAACCGCGGCCGAGTTTGGCCGGGCATTGCAGGGAGTTCAGACGATGCTCGGTGGCGGATATACCGAACTAGAAATCCCGCCGGGCGGTTAAGAGGTCACGCCGGTGGGTCTTGGCCTACTTGGATGTCGCGGAATTTTGCCTGACTGAGTGAGATTTCGTCCTTTGAACAACTTCCTTATCCTCACTATCGAGTGTAAGTACTTGTGGTGTCGGATTTTGTCGTTGCGTTCTCCTCACCGGCACTCTCGGTGCGGGATCATCGTGGGGACAAGTTCTCAGTCAGCTTCCGGGTTTGAGATGTGAGTACAGTGCTCACACCTTGAGCTGCGTTGCTGTCCGCCTTGACGGTCAAGCCCCGCACCATCCTCGTGACGGCCAGGCCCTCCGGCGCAATCTCTAGTGCTTAGTTCCCGCGCGGCGAAAATTCGTCCGCGATATGGCTAAAAAGATGCCAAATCGGGACAAAAAGCCTACAGTGGTTCCATGCGTATGGCGATGCTCCTTCTTAGCAGCCGCGACGGGGCCTAACAGACTGGCTCCCCGCCGCGGGTAATTGTGGCGCCGGTCCGAGGCGGAATGCCTCGTTGAAAATGGCTACAGCTAAGAGGAAATGAATATGAAGACGTCAGGAATTGCCAACCGCCAGGTTGCTTCAAACATGCCCATCGGTAAGTACCGTGCAGCTCTCGACACCAATCCCGTCTCGTTGCCGGATCGTCAGTGGCCCAACAACCGGATCACCAAGGCGCCACGCTGGCTCTCCACCGATCTGCGCGATGGCAATCAGTCGCTCATCGAGCCGATGGACCCGGCCCGCAAGCGTCAGATGTTTGACCTGCTGATTCGCATGGGATTCAAGGAGATCGAAGTCGGTTTCCCGGCCGCGTCCCAGGCCGATTGGGATTTCTGCCGGTCTCTGGTGGACGAAAACCTCATTCCCGAGGATGTCACGCTGTCCGTACTGACGCAGTCACGTCCGGACATCATTCATAAGACGGTTGAGGCGATTCAGGGCTTCCCGCGCGCTACCGTGCATCTGTACAACGCGACGTCACCGGTGTTCCGCCGCGTTGTGTTCCACAATGATCGTGAGGCGACCAAGCAACTCGCCGTGTCCGGCACCCAGGAAGTGCTGGCCTACATGGAGAAGCTGCTGGGCGATGAGACCGTCGCGGGCTACGAGTACTCGCCTGAGATTTTCGTAGATACCGAGCTCGATTTCGCGTTGGAGGTGTGCGAGGCCGTCATGGACGTGTGGCAGCCGAGTGCCGACCGCGAGATCATCCTCAACCTGCCTACGACGGTGGAGCGTTACACCCCGAATGTGTATGCCGATCAGATCGAATACATGAGTCGCAACCTGTCGCGACGCGAGTTTGTGGCGATTTCTGCACACAATCACAATGATCGTGGTTCCGGCCTGGCTACCACCGAGATGGCGCTCCTGGCGGGTGCGGACCGTGTAGAGGGTTGCCTCTTCGGGCATGGTGAGCGGACCGGCAACGTTGACCTGGTAAATGTAGCGCTCAACCTGTTCTCGCAGGGTATTGATCCGCAGCTGAACATCTCGGACATCGATGAGGTCATTGATGTTGTTGAGCACTGCACGCAGATGAACGTGCCTGAGCGAGCTCCGTACGCGGGTTTGCTGGTGTACACCTCGTTCTCCGGCTCCCATCAGGATGCCATTAAGAAGGGCTTCGCTGATCGTGCCGAGCGAGTGGCCGCTGCTGACGGTGACGAGAACGCCGTGCCGTGGGACATTCCGTATCTGCCGATCGATCCGAAGGACGTGGGCCGCACCTACGAGGCCGTCGTGCGCGTCAACTCGCAGTCCGGTAAGGGTGGGGTTGCTTACCTCATGTCGGCTACCAAGAATCTGGAGCTGCCGCGCCGTATGCAGGTGGAGCTGGCTGGATTGGTGCAGCGCCACACGGATAAGTTTGGTGGTGAAATCACGGCTGACCTGCTGTGGAAGATCTTCGTGGACGAGTACCTGCCCTATAAAGAAGCGGATGGCCTGACCCCTTGGGGGCACTACCGCTTGCTCAACACGTCGATGAACTCCGGTGACGAAGGCGAGGATGTTCATCTGACCGCCACCGTGCGTGAATACTTGGATAACGACGAGCAGATCGATCACGTGATTGGTGCCCGTGGTAATGGACCGATCGATGCTTTTGTGGCTGCCCTGGAGGAGCTGGATCTGGACGTTCACGTGCTGGACTACGCTGAGCACGCGTTGAGTTCGGGACGTGACGCCACCGCTGCTTCTTACGTGGAGTGCGACGTCAACGGCCAGGTGCTGTGGGGTTGTGGCATCGACCCATCGACGATTCGTTCCGCGTTCAACGCGATTATTTCTGCGGTGAATCGCGCACTGCGGTAGGAATGTGGCCCTGCGGTAGGAATGCGGCCCTGCGGCTGGTGGGGTTTACTTCTTGCTGGGTGTAGGGGTTTCTGTACTGCTGGCAGCGAGGTGAGCATCTCGCCGATAGTGGGCTTGATTTTGTGGCGGTGAGAGCGGGCTGTGTGCCAATAATGGCGTATAGTCCACTCTCGCCGCCATTTAGTTTCGGTGGTGGTGGGTGCGGGCCGAGTGCTGCTGGCGGTGGGGCGGCCGGTGGCGGGTTATAAGGCCTAAAAGTGTGTCATGGCTCGGCGTGTTGAGCCCTCATATTCCGATCAGATGCTCCTATTGTGTGTCAAGTGGTTTGGAGCCATTGTTGGTAGTTGGTGCGTAGTGTGGGTAGAGGTCGTTGATCGGTTTCTAGTGATAGGTGTTGCACCCACCACTAGAAACCGCCTGCTTTTGATATGGGAAAATCCCTGACTGGACGCCAAAAGTCTTACTGGTCTAAAACATGGAGCGGGTGAATTCGGCTGGTCTGATTCACTGCGGCTCGAGTGCCTCTATTGTTCGCCTTCCACAAGCTCGAGATAACGCCACGTTTCCTTGCTTTCGACTGCTACCTTTGCCGTGATCTCCCCCTGAAGCACCGGGCTGGTGTCGTCGGAGTCGATGGTGCCGTCCGCGAGCACACGCGGATACTCGGTGAGGCCGAGAGCGGCCGCATCGATGTCTGTTAGTTCGACCTTGGGTATGGAGCACTGCGGTGGATATGACTCAAGTGAAGCAGCACAGAGGTAGGTACCGGTGTCGTCACGATGAATGATGGCGTGGACGACCAACTCATCTCCGGGCTCCGCTTTTGTGTAGGCGTTGTCGAACTCCAGTGGTTTGGTTGAGCTGCCACAGCTCGCGAGCAGCATGAGAGCAACTGTGGCTGCTGTGAGGCGTTGGGAAAAGCGTCCGATTTTTAACGTTGTCATGGCGGGGCAACCTTCCGGATAGGTCCGAGACTCAATGAAGAGTCCGGCGGATCTTACCGTCAGTGTAGCGGGGCATCTGATCGGAAAAAACGTCACAATTATTGTTTCTGCAGGTGACAACGCAACTCGGTGATCCTATCGGCGTTAAGGCCACCGGTTCCAAGACCGCTTACGCCACGGCGTCGAAGACCTCGAAGGCCACAGTCAAGGTTGCCAGTAAGTAGCTCTGAATTCGCAAATCCATCTGGCGTCACGAGTCTGTGTCCAGCAGTCATCCGTGCAATAGATTGAGGGGCTCCTGTACAAAGTATCCAGGGATGGCAAGTACAGGAGCCCCTCCTTTTCCCTTGTCACAATGAGTCACGACGATCAATACGATCTTTGGCGGTCCGTTGCGTAAGTATTCTCCTAACAAATCAGAAAGACGTCACCTGTTTCAGTATTTACTGATAAGAATGATGTAGGCCCGCCTATGTGTTTGTTTTGACAGCATCCTGTTGTCTAATTCTCTCTCATCGCGAATTTGTGGTTCTATGCGGGCTACCTTCAATATTGTCAGACCTTCCAAGGAGTGGAGATGTCCGTGAAAAGAAAGGGCTGGTCAAGCTCACCACCTCGCAATCGAAAAAGAATGATGAGCGGAATTGTCGGCTTGCTAGCATTCGGGTTGTTACTCCCGGGCGGCGCGGCGTCGGCGGTTCCAGAAGAATTTCCGACAGGCGACGACGTCGTCGCCATGGAATCTGTTGACCCAACTTCTGTTGAGGTCGTTGCCGAGAATGGCTTCGATGCTTCGGTTGGGGTCAAGGCTTCTACTAAGGCGGACTCAGACATTGTTGAGTTTGAGGACGGCAGGCTTAAAAGTTGTCTGGTAAGCAATCTTGGACGTGATCGAGATGCCGACATCACTGTTGCTGATCTGAAGACTCTCACAAGCTTGGACTGCCCTCGACATTGGATCGTTGATATTGCTCCCTTGCAATACGCCACCAACCTGACAGCCCTAGGGCTGGATGGGAACTGGATCGTTGATGTCTCACCGTTGGCAGGACTCACCAACCTCACCAGCCTGACTCTGGGCTGCGTGGAGGATGAAGAAGCTATCGAGGACTGCAGCGCGGTCGTTGATGTGTCGCCCTTGGCAGGGCTTACCAACCTTGAATACTTGGATCTGTGGGGGAACAGGATTGTCGATGTGTCAGGATTGGCCGGACTGACCAACCTCCAATACCTGAATTTGGATCGTAATCGAATTGTTGATGTGTCGCCGTTAGCGGCGCTCAGTAATCTGACCAACCTGAGTTTGGGTGGTAATGAGATTGTTGACGTGTCGGGATTGGCCGGACTGACGAATCTCGAAAGCCTCCATCTTGGCTGCACTCTGGTGCCAATGAGCCCAGAGGAAGGGGAATGGGGTTACGGGCTTGCCTGCAATAAGATCACGGATATCTCGCCGTTAGCCGGACTCGCCAATCTTACGAACCTTGATGTTTCCCATCAGGAGATCAGCCTCGAGGACGCGATCTCCGGTGTGCCGTTCACTCTTCCCCAGGTGCGCTCTGTTGCGGGTGCCTCTGTGCCGTTAACCATCGCCCCAGGCAAGGGAGAACTAGGTTCCGACACTGTCACGTGGAACATGCCAACAGGTGGTGATGAGACACTGACATGGACCAGCGGGGTCAAACTGGAAGGAATGGTGGAGGCTGTTGAGTTTTCGGGAACGATGACTCAGAAGGTCTTGCCTGCAGTGCCTTCGATTGATTCTTCCATTCCGACGATTTCTGGTACCGCCCGTGTGGGCGAAGAGCTGACTGCCGACCCCGGGGAGTGGACCATCGGTGCGTCATTTGCGTACCAGTGGAGCGCGGATGACACCCCGATTGCGGGTGCGACGTCGTCGTCACTTACGCTGACCTCGGCCGAACAAGGTGAGACCATCACGGTAACCGTGACTGGTTCCAAAGCGGGCTTCACATCGGTGTCTAGGACTTCGAAACCGACGGCGGAGATCCAGGCCCAACCTGCCGTCAAGACAGGTTGGGTTCAAGAGAACGGAAAATGGTACTACTACGCGAGTGGCACGAAGCATACTGGCTGGTTGAACCTCGGTGGGACCTGGTACTACATGAACTCCAGTGGTGCGATGCAGACCGGCTGGGCTTCCATTAACGGCACGTGGTACTACATGGCTGCCTCGGGGGCTATGAAGACTGGCTGGTTGAACCTCGGTGGGACCTGGTACTACATGAATGCCAGTGGTGCGATGAGAACCGGGTGGGTCGTAGATAATGGCGCCTGGTACTACCTTGATTCTTCCGGTGTTATGCACACGGGTTGGGTATTGACCGGTGGTAGTTGGTACTACATGAATGCCAGTGGTGCTATGCGCACGGGTTGGCTTAACCTTTGTGGTGCGTGGTATTACCTCAAGCCGAACGGAGCTATGGTGACTGGCAACTTCGTCATCAAAGGCGTGACGCACAGATTTAATGGTTCGGGAGTCTGGCTTGGGTAGCTCTCGCACCAATCACTGAGGCCCTCGGAGGAAAACTCGTAGGGATCAGGTAGGGGAGGAGGACCACGTTCATGGTCCTCCTCCCCGCAGTCTTGATAGGTGAGTAAGACAGCGCCGTCGTCGTTCCATATCAATCGTCCAAAGAATTGAGGAAAATGGAAAGAATTGAGCCGGCAGACACTGTCACAGCGCTCAATTCTTTCCGAAAAACTCAATCCTTTGCACCTTTGCACCTTTGCACCGTTGCGCCGTTGCACCTTTGCAAACAGGACAGTGAGTCATTGTGGATAGCACAGTGGGGGAGTCGGTGACGCAGCCAACAGCAAGCAGCCAACGACGGCCACCCAGTCCCAAATCCCTAGCTCCCACCCGCACGCCTCAGCTTCCCGAGGCGCCCTCGGTCACTACCTGCCGTGGTCCGGCGGGGCGGTCCACCGTCGCGGCGGGTGCCAGCGGTCTCTCCGCGCGCATTTCTTCGCGCATGTGCTCGACGACGGCGTCGAGCGAACCGCCATTGAGTTCCGCCACCTTGAGAAAACGCTGATACGCAGCGCCCATCGTCATGATGGTCTCCAGCCCATACAAGTCCTCTAGACAACCCAGCTTTTCCGCCACCGGCTCCAGCTCGACGAGGCACTCCCGGACGGTCTCGGTTACAGGTTTCTCGTTGCCCTCGGGGTCAGTAATGAGAACGGCGTCCATGCCGTACCGGGCTGAGCGCCACTTGTTTTCCGCGACGTACCAGTCCGGTAAAGCCGGCAATTCCTTCCCCGCATCCAGCTCTGAGGAGAAATGATCAACGAGGCAATGGATATAGGCGGCGATGGCGCGCAGCTCCAGAGCGTTGGTATTGGCGTCACTGACCCGTACCTCCAACGTGCCCCACCCGGGTGAGGGCCGCACGTCCCATCGCACCTCGTTGAACTGGCCGATAGTACCGGTCTTCACCAGGTCAGACGTGTAGCGTTCCAATTCTTCCCAGGTGTCAAACTGGCGAGAAACGCCCGCGGTGGGAAGCTGCTGGAACACCATCGCCCGATTCGAGGCATAGTTGGTCTTGTTCCCGGCCCAGAATGGCGACGACGCCGAGAGCGCCTGGATATGGTACGCCCGCGTCAGCATCGCCTTAAGGATCGGTAGCACCTTGTCACGCCGATCAATGCCCACATGGACGTGGGTGCCAAACAGCAGCATCTGTCGGCCCCAATACTGAGTACGGTTAACTAGTTCCGCGTACCGTTCATTGTTGGTGACACGCTGGTAGGCCGGATTCGCGAACGGATGCGAACCCGCCGTCGCGATATCGATGCGAAGCGGATCGGTGGTCTCGCGCACGGACTCGGCACCCTGGCGAATATCCCGCAAGCACCCGTCCACGGTATGGTGCACGCCGGACGTAATTTCCACCGTGTTGAGCAGCATTTCCTTCTGAATGAAGGGCTTACCTTTTAGCTGATCGATGACGAACTCTGCGGCCTGGCGCAGATCATTGGAATCCTGATCGACGAGCTGGATCTCCCAC
>RRZT012163004.1_pt1 | contig 17287 bp, 20 predicted proteins | sample 2165551 | NCBI WGS metagenome assembly RRZT01 (sample SAMN10456910, study PRJNA506462) | wastewater metagenome | biome: wastewater; feature: sludge; material: wastewater sludge; isolation source: wastewater sludge with Escherichia coli K12::gfp cells carrying plasmid... | place: USA: Moscow, Idaho...
CGCTATCGGCTTCTCGGTCAGCATCGCACAGTATTTGCCGACCTTATTCGCTGGCGCCGGCCGTTTTGCCACCGTAACCACCGAGGCGGTTGCCCTAAGCGCTGGCGGCAATCGCCGTGTCCTGGCGGTACAGGCGGTGTTGCAGGTGGTGCTGCCGCTGGCCGCTTTTGCTCTGACAGTCTGGCTAGGACACTGGGCCGGCAAATACCGGCGGGGTTTGCGATGACAATCAGTGCGCTTGAAATCAGAAACCTGACCATCAACAGAGCGGGGAAAGTGCTCATCTCAGGCTTTTCGCTTAAGGTTCCTGCAGGGGAAATATTCACTTTGATGGGCGCATCAGGATCGGGCAAATCGACCATCCTGAACTGGATCATCGGCGCACTGGACCCCGTGTTCTCTGTGCACGGTGAGTTGTGGCTCAACGGCACACGCAAAGACCTGCAGCCCATCGAAGCGCGTCGCATCGGCATCCTGTTTCAGGACGATCTGCTGTTCCCACATCTAAGCGTCGGCCAGAATTTGGCTTTTGCCCTGCCCGCCCATATCAAAGGGAAAGCCGCCCGCCGCGAGCTGATCAAAAACGCCCTGGCGGAGGTCGGGCTTGTCGGCTTTTACGACCGCGATCCGGCAACGCTCTCTGGGGGGCAGAAAACACGCGTCAGCACTTTGCGCGCGCTGTTGGCAGAACCGCAAGCCCTGTTACTCGACGAACCTTTCTCCAAGCTCGATGCCGTGTTGCGCGAGCAGTTTCGGGCGTTTGTCTTCGAACGCATCAGCCAACTCGGCATCCCCGTCTTGCTCGTCACGCACGACCCCGCCGACATGCCTGAGGCCGGTGCATTTGCTGAAATCAGTGAATGGCGAGGCGAGAATGCTTGACCGGAGAATCCTTGACTTGGCACACGGCCTCCTCGAATCGGTCGCTGGAAAGCTCGTTACCCAAGGTATCAAGGCAGACCATGTAAGCTGGCTTGGATTTTCGCTCGGACTCGCCGCCGTTCCGCTAATCACGCTGCATCAGGAGTTCTGGGCCATTGCCTGTATTCTGCTCAACCGCCTCGCAGATGGCATTGACGGCAGCATTGCCCGGTTAACGCGCCCGACAGATCGTGGCGCATTTCTGGACATCGCGCTCGACTTCTTGTTCTACTCGTCAATCCCACTCGCTTTTGCCCTAGCCAATCCACAGCAGAACGGCCTGGCGGCGGCAGTGCTCATCTACGCCTTTGTCGGGACAGGCAGCGCATTTCTGGCCTTCGCCATCATTGCCGCCAAACGCAAGCTGCCAAACACGGATTATCCCGAAAAAGGCTTCTACTACCTTGGCGGCCTTACGGAAGCCACAGAAACCATTTTGGCATTTATTCTCATGTGCCTGCTTCCAGACCATTTCCCCCTACTGGCCTACGGCTTCGCAGCGCTGTGCGCGCTCACCACGATAACGCGCATAGCGGCTGGAATGAAGATCTTCAAGGATACAAAAGGCTAAGCGGATTTGGCATTTTCCGGGGAACAGAAAGGCCACCAAAGATCTCGCTAAAAAATGACTAACGACAAGGTCGATGAAGCCAACCACATGGACACTGCGATCAATATCGGCGATGTAATCAAACAGTTCGACGAGTTCCTCGCCAAAGAGAAAGATGCTGTTGCCAAACTCAAGGCCCACAAGGTCGTTGAACAATCGCTCTCTGCAGTTAAATCAAGGTTTTGAGCAACCTGGCCATATCGGAAGGATTGCGCGTAACCTTGAGTCCGCACTCTTCCATGATCGCCAATTTGGCATCCGCCGTATCGGCGCCGCCGGCAATCAGTGCGCCTGCGTGCCCCATGCGCTTACCAACCGGTGCTGTCACCCCGGCAATAAAGCTCACCACCGGCTTTTTCATATGCTCTTTGCACCATAGGGCAGCATCGCTCTCGTCGGGACCGCCGATCTCTCCGATCATGATCACCGCATCGGTATCCGGGTCCTCGTTAAACAACTGCATGACATCACGATGTTTCAGGCCGTTGATCGGATCACCGCCAATACCCACGGCAGATGACTGCCCGAGGCCAATATCGGTTAGTTGCGCGACCGCTTCATAAGTCAGCGTACCGGAACGCGACACCACGCCAATGCGCCCCTTGCGGTGAATGTGTCCGGGCATGATGCCGATCTTGATTTCATCCGGCGTAATCAGCCCTGGACAATTGGGTCCGAGCAGCAAAGTTTCCTTGCCGCCGGAAGCTACCTTCCGGCGCATGCGGCTACGTAATTGCAGCATGTCGCGCACGGGAATGCCTTCGGTGATACACACCACCAGATCCAGTTCGGCCTCTACGGCCTCCCATATTGCGGCAGCAGCGCCTGGTGGCGGGACATAAACAACCGACACCGTAGCCCCAGATTCTGCTGCGGCCTCTTTGACGGTAGCGTAGATCGGGATGCCATGAATGAACTCCCCCGGCTTATTCGGATTAACACCGGCAACGAAGCAGTTGTTCCCATTGGCGTATTCCTGACACTTCTCTGTATGAAAGCTTCCCGTTTTCCCCGTCATACCCTGAGTGATGACTTTGGTGTTTTTATTGATAAGAATCGACATGGCAGCCCCTTATTTTCGCTACTTGATCGCTTCAACAATCTTGGCAGCGGCCTCAGACATGGTATCGGCCGAGATGATCGGCAAACAGGAATCCTTCAGGATTCTTTTTCCCAACTCTTCGTTGGTTCCTTTCATGCGCACCACCAACGGTACGGATAGCTGCGTTTCACGCACGGCTGCCACAACGCCGTCAGCAATGGTGTCGCACTTCATGATGCCGCCAAAGATATTGACGAGAATGCCTTTGACCTTGCTGTTCCTGATCATTAACTTGAAGGCTTCAGTCACCTTCTCTGTCGTTGCGCCACCACCGACATCCAGAAAATTCGCAGGTTCAGCACCAAACAGCTTGATCGTATCCATGGTCGCCATGGCCAGGCCCGCGCCATTCACCAAGCAACCGATATTTCCGCCAAGCGAAATATAGGACAAGCCAAAAGCGGAAGCAGCCACTTCATTCGGGTCCTCTTCGCTGACATCGCGATAAGCCAGGATTTCCGGGATACGGAAAAGCGCGTTGTCATCAAAAACGAATTTTGCATCGAGCGCCCTGATATCGCCGTTGCCTTCAAGAATCAAAGGGTTTATTTCAGCGAGCACGGCATCGGTTTCCATATAGCAGAGATAAAGCCCTTTGAGCGCCGCCACCGCCCTATCCACGGAGGCCGCAGGCACGCCGATGCCACTTGCCAGCGCATTGGCTTGCGTATCACTCAGGCCATCGGCCGGGTCAACATAGACCGTGAGGATTTTTTCCGGTGCCGAGCACGCCACTTCTTCGATATCCATGCCACCTTCGGAAGAGGCGACAAACGCTACCTTCTGCGTGCGACGATCGGTCAGCACGGCAACGTAAAACTCCTTTCTGATATCGACGCCCTCCTCGATCAACAGGCGTTGAACGATTTTCCCCTGCGGCCCGGTCTGATGCGTCACGAGCAACATACCAAGCATCTGCGTCGCATACTGACGCACCTCTTCAAGTGACTTAGCCACTTTCACGCCGCCGCCCTTGCCTCGCCCGCCCGCATGAATCTGCGCTTTCACCACCCAAGCCTGACCGCCCAGCGACTTCGCCGCGTCCACAGCCGCGTCTGCCGACTGACAGAAGACCCCGCGAGGCACCGCAACGCCAAACCTCTTAAGAAGCTCTTTTCCCTGGTATTCATGAATTTTCATGCAAATTCCTTAGATGGATAAAAGTATCAGGCGTAGGGAGCACCATTCCCTAGCCAGGCGGCTTTTTATGGTACCAACGCGGGTAATAGCGCTTAACGACTTCGGAATGCGGGACAAGGGCATGACAGCGATCCAGCTGATATGGCTGATGCTCACTATCCTCATTATCGGCAACTTCGCTGGCAAAAGTTTGCAAGGCGGCAGTCGGAAGAAACATCAGCAACTCGCTGACATGCGAACAACCGCGCGTCGCGCCGAACATCTCCTTAACCTTCTTGAGAAAGCCATGAAAAAGATTCAAGCCGACGATCTTCGAATAGTCAGGGGAAATGGCGTCACAAAACCCTAGATAGGGCGCAGCATCGGTGCAAGTTACCGCCTCAAGAATATTAAACTGACGGTCGATGGTCACGCGCACCGACATATCGTGCACCGGTTCTCCAGGCCTGATCAGGCCTGACGACAAAGGATAGTCCTGATCCTTGGTGTCGACCAAACGCGCCTCGATCTCCCACAAACCATCTGCCCGCTTATAGCCCTCGAGCTTGACGCTGCGCAGGTGCATGCGCCTACGCTCAACATTTGACGGGAGAAGCGGCATCGCTATTCCTGAGGAGACAATTCAGCATTGTTGGTGACGTGAAAGCAAAAAGTCGATTCCCTGACACGGTCGATTCCCGGCGAAGATCCAGATCGTCATAATTGAAGACATCCACAGTTGCTTTCCATTCCGCTACTGCAGCAGCACAATGGATTGAAGCCAAAAAATCGCAGTGCAACCCACAACGAAAAGATGGAGTTTTAAAATTTTTCTGTCTTTTCAATGCTCACACCATTGGGTGCGCAGTGAAAAACACATAACCCATTGTCCTTACGTTGTGTTCGTTGAGCCCGTTGGGATTAACTGCTTTTTCTTGGTTGATACCACCTACCACTCGCCGTCTATCGGTTCGAGTACAGTATTACAAAACCGTTCAGAAATCTAATCCCTTATCGCTCAGGATTCACCGCAATATTGCGACGGCTATTCGCACCTATCGCAAAGACTCTGGCGGGAAAAATCGATACCATGTTTGCCACCAGTTTCGAAACTTAGCACAAAGAACGGACACCCATGCCAAGCGCCCCGATCCGCTACACCATCCGCCCGAGCCGTCCCGCCGCTCACCGCTTCGAAGTCACTTGCTGCGTTGATCTGCCCGATCCAGTCGGCCAGCGCTTTGCCTTGCCAGCATGGATTCCCGGCAGCTACCTGATCCGTGATTTTGCCCGCCACATTATCGCCATCCGTGCCGAATGTGCGGGCAAGACAGTCTGCCTAAGGAAAACCGACAAGCATACCTGGCAGGCGGTTGCGCTGAAGAAGGCTGCGCCGCTGACCGTCACCTGCGAAATATACGCTTGGGATCTCTCGGTGCGCGGCGCTCACCTTGATGAAACGCATGCCTTCTTCAATGGCACCAGTGTTTTTTTGCGCGTACTCGGCCAGGAAGAATCGCCCTGCCTCATCGACATTCAGCCGCCGCAAGGCTCTGCATTCAAGGAATGGCGCGTAACCACGGCAATGGAAGCGGCGCACGGCGAAAAAGGCGCCGCCAAGGCCCGCGGCTTCGGGCTCTACCGCGCAGCCAACTACGACGAGCTGATTGACCATCCCGTTGAAATGGGTCGCTTTAAGCTCGCCCGCTTTGAAGCCTGCAGCGTGCCGCATGAGATCGCCATCAGCGGTCGTCACGACTGCGACCTGGCGCGCCTATGCGCCGACCTTGAACGAGTCTGTACCTGGCAGATCCGCTTCTTTGGCGAGCCCGCGCCGATGCAGCGCTACCTCTTTCTCGTCACCGCCGTCGGTGACGGCTACGGCGGCCTTGAGCACCGCGCCTCCACCGCCCTGCTTTGTTCGCGCAACGACCTTCCTTACGCAGGCATGACTGGCATGAGCGAGGGCTACCGCAGTTTCCTGGGCCTGTGCAGCCACGAGTATTTTCACACCTGGAACGTCAAACGCATCAAACCGGCCGCATTCACGCCCTATGACCTGAATACCGAAAACTACACGCGCCTGCTCTGGGCTTTCGAAGGCATCACCTCGTACTACGACGATCTGGCCCTGCTGCGCAGCGGCGTTATCGAACTTAACGACTGGCTGGAATTAACGGCCAAGACGATCAGCAACGTGCAGCGCACGCCGGGGCGACTACGGCAATCGCTCGCCGAGTCCAGTTTTGACGCCTGGAGCAAGTTCTACCGCCCCGATGAAAACACACCCAACGCCGTCGTGAACTACTACGCCAAAGGCGCGCTGCTCGCACTCGCCCTTGATCTGAGCTTGCGCAGCCAGACCCGGGGCCGCGTCTCGCTTGACGACGTAATGCGTTCGCTTTGGCAACGCAACGGCCTAACCGGCATCGGCGTCAAGGATGACGACATTCGCCTGCTTGCTGAAGAGCTCTCTGGGCTGAACCTGAAACCCTTCTTTGCGCACTATGTGCAAGGCACGGACGAACTACCATTGAAGCAGTTACTTGCCAGCGCGGACATCAAGCTGACATGGGAAGCCGCCAAAACGCCTGCGCTTGGCATCAAGACCACGGGGGATGGCAACGAAGTGAAGCTGGCGACGGTGCTCGATGACAGCGCAGCGCAAGCAGCCGGACTCTCCTCCGGCGACATCCTGCTGGCAATCGACGGTTTGCGCACAACGCCAGAAAATCTCGACAAGCACCTCTCCCGCTACAAAGCAGGCGACACCATTCAAGTACACGCCTTCCGCCGAGACGAATTGATGCAGTTTGCCGTTCGCCTCGATCCGGCACCGGCCGACACCGCGAAACTCACCGTCCTATCGCCGAAAAACCTGCTGCTAAAAAGCTGGCTGAGCTCGAAACAAATCTTTTCAAACCGCGACGACACAACGAGCATGCCACGAAAAAAACGCCCCTTGGGTACGGCAAAAGAACGAGAATAAAAAAACGGTTATTTACATTCTGTGGTTCGGACCAACCGCTTGTATGCAATTTTTCGGAAACTTCAATTGCCTGGTGTTGCCTATGGAATTCGCAGGCGCCCGCCGGAAAAGCAGACTATTCGTGCTTGCAACCCCCACACCCGCCTTGGCCGTCGCAGCCAGGCTTGTTATCAACACTCGCCAGCACAGCGTCGATGACCTTTTCGTAACCCGTACAGCGGCATAGGTTTCCGGCCAGTTCTCGGCGAATGGTGTCGCGGCAAAGCTGCTGGCCTTTGTACTTCTCGACCAGCGCGGTCGTCGTCATCACCAGACCGGGCGTACAAAAACCGCATTGCACCGCCCCAGTATCCACGTAGGCCTGCTGGACTGGAGAGATAGTACCGTCCTTGACCTCTCCCTCGGCAGTGCAAATGGTCTTCCCGTCCGCCCATACGGCGAGGAAAATGCAGGTATCGATAGGTATCCCATCGATCAGTGCAGTGCAGGCACCGCATTCCCCTACAGCGCACGCCTGCTTGATACTGGTCAGGCCTTCCGAGCGCAGCAGTTCCAGCAGGGACGTGCGCGGATCGACCATGAGCTCGCGCATCTGGCCATTGATGGTGCATTTGATTGGCGTCAGGTTCATGCCTGCATACCTCCAGCGTTTTTAGCCGCCTGAGCAACAACACGCTCAGCCAGTGTACGGATGATCTGCATGCGGAATTCCTTAGACGCGCGCCACGAGGTACGGGGCGCAACGTCCTGCACCACAGCCTCGCGCACTGCAGCCAGTGTTACCGCATTGAACGGCTGTCCAAGCGCAGCGGCTTCGGCAGCTTTCGCCCGAATAGGCGTTGGTGCAGCCACACCGTAGGCGAGCTTGAGCATCGTGAAACGTCCGGCCTCGATTCGGCAGGCTGCTCCGCAATTAATCGTTGAAATATCCATGGCGCCGCGCATCGCGTACTTGTAAAAACTGGCGCCTACTCCCTTGAAATCTTCCTGCTTAAAATGGAAGGCGACGGCAACTTCATTGTGCGCGAGCGCAACCTTGCCTGGACCGGTATAAAAGCTTTCAAGGGGCGTGAAACGCGTGCCATCCGGCGTAGCAATTTCGATCTGCGCACCGAGAACGATCGAGATCGGCGCGGAGTCTGCACAATTGGCACCGTTACAGATATTGCCACCAAAGGTCGCCTCATTACGCACCTGTGGCCCGGCGATGTTGGCAACTGCTTGCCCAAGCGATGGAAGGTAGCGTTTGACCAGCGGCGCTTCGATGATCTGCGTGAAGGTACTGCCACTGCCGATACGGATGCTTCCGTCGTCAAGCTGCAAGATACCGCCAAGTTCAGGCAAACCATGAATATCGACCAGGTTGCGGAATTTCTTGTTCATGTGGTGCATTTGAACCAGCACGTCGGTGCCGCCCGCAATCAACCGCGCATCAGCGCTTTCGCTCAAGCGGCGCACAGCGTCGGAGACGCTTTGGGCTTTATAGTAGTACTCGATATTGTACACGCCAGTCTCCTAAATTAATCCGGCCCGAGCCAAGTGCTCATACAGTCGCTTTGGCGTGATTGGCAGTTCGTCGATCTTCACACCGGTCGCCATCCAGATCGCGTTGCGCAGGGCCGGACCGGGGGAGATGATCGGTGGTTCACCGAGTGATTTATTGCCAAATGCCGACTGTGGCTCATGCGCGTCGACAAAGGAGCACTGTAAGTCAGGCAAATCGAGAATCGTCGGGAATTTGTAATCAAGCAGGTTATCGTTGAGAACGACGCCGGTTTTCGCATCGATTAACATCTCTTCAAAAAGCGCCCCACCGATGGCCATGCCCATACCGCCCTGAACCTGGCCTTCCGCCGTTTGCGGATTGAGGATACGCCCAGAGTCGTGCAAATTCAGAATGTCCTTGATCGTCACCTTACACAAAGGGATGTCCACTTCCACCTCGACGAAGGTGCAGCCAAACGACGGCGGATTGGTCCGCGTCTTGTGCGAAGCCTCGGCAAAAAACGGCGTTCCCTGATCCTGGTTGTAGTAGGCGTTCATCACCACTTGCGGCATTTCATAAAGCACATAATCCGGGCGACTGATGTACACGACCTTGCCGTCGCGAATGGTCAAATTCCGGGCCGGTTGTCCGCTCATCAAGGCCGCGTGCGCGACAATTTTTTCTTTCAGGAGCGTCGCCGCTTCGAGGATGGCCGGGCCCACAACATAGCTCTGGCGCGAGGCAAAGGCGCCCGGATCGAACGGCGAAACATCGGTATCCTGGGTCGAAATCGTGCGCACCCAAGTGTCAGGAATGCATAACACATCGGCCGCCATCTGACCAAACACCGTATCGGCACCCTGCCCGATTTCGGTGGCGCTGACCTGCAAGTTGACCGTAGCGTCCTGATTCATGACCAAGCGGGCACCAGAAACCTCAACGCCGGCTGGGTAGGTATTCGAACCGTAACTGAAGCAGGCAACGCCAACACCACGGCGGATAGGCCCGCTCTGCGCAAGACAGGCTGCGCGGCGCTTGTCCCAGCCGAACATTTCCCGACCCCGGGTCAGACACTCGGTAATACCACAGCTCTTGATTTCCTTCTTGTTCACCGGGTTGCAGTCGCCCAGTTGCGCGACATTCTTCAGCCGGAAGTCTACCGAATCCATGCCCAGCTTTTGCGCGGCTTCTTCCACCAGAGACTCCAGCGCAAAGGTCGCCTGAGGTGCGCCGTACCCGCGCATGGCTCCTGCATTGGGCAGATTGGAGTAGAAGGTCAGTGCCTTGTAACCGAATGCCAAACGCGGGTAGATGTAAGGTATCTTGTTAGCCGCCGCGCTAGCTATCGAATGCCCGTGCGAAGCGTAGCCGCCTGTGTTGGATTTGACATCCAGTTCATAGGCTTTGATCGTACCGTCGCGACTGACGCCCATCTTGCCTTTGATATCAAACGAATGTCGCGTCCGGCTAGCCGTAAAGCACTCCTCCCGCGTCAGCTCGATTTTGACCGGGATGCCGCCCAGCTTCATCGTCAGGAAGGCGCACATCGGCTCCTCGAGCACATCCTGCTTGCAACCGAAGCCACCGCCAAGATAGGGCTTGATCACGCAAACATGCGACCAAGGAATGCCCAGCGAGGTAGCGACAACCCGGCGCACGATATGCGGAATTTGCGTGCTGCTGACGATGATGATGTGATCCTCTTTCTCCATGTAGGCGTAGGAGATCACGGTTTCCATGTGGCAATGCTGATGGATCGGCGTGTGATAGTCGCCTTCCAGCACCAGGTCCGATTCGGCAAATGCGCGCTCAAGGTCGCCTGTAACGATGGAATGCTGTTTGAGCAGATTGCCGCCCGGATGAAGCGGGTAAGCATCTTCAGCCAACGCTTGCTCGGCCGTCGTGATAACCGGCAGTTCATCATATTCGACCTCGACCAGCTCAACCGCCTGCTCGGCCGTCAACTGGTCGCGCGCCACCACAATAGCCACCGCGTCACCATGATGACGCACGTGATTCGTCAGCAAATACCGGTCGGCGACATCAAGCTTGGCAGGATCAAGCGAGTACGCGTGTCCCGCAGTCGGGAACAAGAAGCCCGGCACGTCTTCATAAGTAAAAACTGCGTCGACACCGGGATAGGCAGCAGCCTTGCTGATATCGATGCGCTTGACCTTGCCATGCGCAATCGGGCTGCGGACGTATTTGGCAAAACGCATGCCGAGCATCGTCAGATCGTCGGTATAGCGCGCCTTGCCAGTTACTTTTGCCTGCGCATCAACGCGGAGTATTGGGGAGCCTACCGGCATAGAGCCTCCAAGAAGAAGTTGGCTGAACGCCGCTCTGCAATTCGAAAAACCATCCCAACGTGAAAACTCAAGCTCGGGACTGACGGCATCAAGGTAATCATTTTTTCAGGCACCTTTTGTGTAGTTCGTGCGCAATCAGGTTTTCAGGGGTTCGGAACTGCCCCTAGTCTCTAGTCTCTAGTCTCAAAGATAACGCTGTCAGTAGTCGACTCGCGGTACTGTTCGAAGTTCAAAACATTATCTCTGATTTCGCTGTAAGGATAAAAAATTCAACCACCCTCCAGAAAGTATCACTTCGCCTTCCTCCTATTGTCAACCGCAAATTCCCACGGAACGCAAATCGCCGAAAAAACAATTTCTACAATAGCACCGTGTTCGTTATGGTTAGCCGCATCTTCCCAGATGTAAAGTAAAGCTAAACCGGATTGTCGATTTCAACAAACTCGCACGCCAGACCGAAGCGTTCCGCCAGATGGGCTGCCAAGGCCCTGACACCGGGGCGCTCGGTGACATGGTGTCCGGCGGCAATGTAGGCGACGCCCGTTTCACGCGCCAGATGAACGGTCTGCTCGGAAATCTCGCCTGACAGAAAAACATCGACGCCCTGCGCAATCGCCTCTTCGAACATTCCTTGCGCGCCACCGGAGCACCATGCGACGCGACTCACTTCCTTCGTCTTGTCACCAATCAGCAGCGGTTCCCGCTGCAATTTCCCGGAAATTTGTTGCGCCAATTCAGCAAGGGTCACCGGTGTACTGACGCGCCCCAAAGCAGCAATATCCTGCTCGCCAAAACGGCGATCAATCGTCCAGCCAAGGCACTTTGCCAGTTGCGTGTTGTTGCCGAACTCTGCATGAGCATCAAGCGGCAAGTGATAGGCGATCAGGTTGATATCGTGTGCCAGCAGCGCCTGCATGCGCGCCTTGCGAAAGCCCGTCACACGGCCATCTTCGCCGCGCCAGAACCAGCCGTGATGGACCAGCACGGTATCAGCACCACACGCAATCGCCGCATCGAGCAGGGCCTGGCTTGCCGTAACGCCGGCCACGATGCGCTGTACTTCGGCCCGGCCTTCCACTTGCAATCCATTTGGGCAATAATCCCGAAAGCGCGCGGATTCGAGTATTTGATCAAGATATGCCGTAAGTTCTTCGCGTTTCATCCGTCCCATCCTTTGTTGAATCAAATATGTCCATGCGCAGAATTTGGCTGATTTTTGCACAAACCGTTACGGTTAGTCTCGCCGTCCTTTTTGTTGTCGGCACATTCAGGCCGGAGTGGCTAAGCAAGAACGCAAATATTCCTGCCACGAATGACGTATCCAGAGGCGGCGATCCGCAGACGGGCACAGCCAGTTTCCGCGACGCCGCAAGGAGGTCATTACCCTCGGTCGTACATATTTCCACATCAAAAAAAACCAAAATTCCCGGTCAACCACTACTAGACGATCCTCTCTTCCGTCACTTTTTTGGTGACACTCCGGAAACCGAAGGAGACTTGGCCGCCGGGCTAGGCTCTGGCGTCATCGTCAGCCCGTCAGGCTATATACTCACGAACTTCCATGTCGTCGAAGGTGCAGAGCAAATCGAAGTGGGGCTTGATGACGGACGTAGCCTAAAAGCTCGTGTCATCGGTGGCGATCCCGAATCGGATCTTGCCGTGCTGCAGGCACTCCCTGAGAAGCCCAACGAAGCCCTTGATCTGCCCGCCATCAGCTTCGGTGAAACAGCCGATCTCGTAGTTGGCGACGTCGTCCTGGCCATCGGTAACCCCTTCGGCGTTGGTCAGACGGTGACCATGGGTATCGTTTCCGCGCTCGGCCGCTCACACCTTGGCATCAACACCTTTGAAAACTTCATCCAGACCGATGCCGCCATCAATCCCGGCAACTCGGGCGGCGCACTCGTTGACGGCGGTGGCAAGCTGGTCGGCATCAATACGGCGATCTACTCACGCTCCGGCGGATCGCTCGGCATTGGTTTTGCCATTCCGGTTTCAACGGCCAAAAACGTCATGGAGCAAATCATCCAGAACGGATCGGTCACTCGCGGTTGGATCGGCGTTGAAGCACAGGAAATCACGCCAGAACTCGCCGAATCTTTCGGTCTGACAAACGCCAAGGGCGCCCTGATTGCCGGTGTTCAACGTGGCAGCCCGGCAGATGCAGGAGGAATTAAACCCGGCGACATTCTAATCGCGGTTAATGGAAAAGCCGTCAAAGATCCGCAAGTCATGCTCGATCTGATTGCCAGCCAAACCCCGGGCGATACTATTCCATTCCAGTTGCGTCGCCAAAAGACGCTTTTCGACACGACGATCCGCATCGGCAAGCGTCCGCCACCACATCAAGAAGGAAAATAGCGAAAAACCCCCCCGCCACAGAGGCGCAAAGCAGCAGTAAAGGAAACCGCCCTACCCCCCCGCGGGTGTATCCGAATCCGGCTGCGCAGCTTGCGGGTTACTGACAAAGCGCGCCATCAGCATCCCCAACTCGTAAAGCAGGCAAAGTGGGATGGCCAGCATAAGCTGCGATACAACATCGGGGGGCGTGAAGATAGCGCCGATCACAAACGCACCGACGATCACATAAGGGCGCCACGACCTAAGCGTAGCCAACTCAACAATGTGCATCCGCACCAGAACAATAACAATGACCGGCACTTCAAAAGTCACGCCGAAGGCAATGAAGGTGCCCATCACGAAGGAAAGGTATTTTTCGATATCGGTCATCCAGGCCACGCCTTCTGGCGCCATCTTGGCCATAAAACCAAACACCGTTGGAAAAACCAGAAAGTAGGCAAACGCCATACCGGCGAAAAACAGGATGACACTGGCCATCACCAGTGGCAAAGCAAGGCGCTTTTCATGAGCATACAGTCCCGGAGCAACAAAAGCCCAGACCTGATAAAGGACGTAGGGCAACGCCACCAAAAAGGCGACCATCAAGGCCACCTTCATCGGCACCATGAACACCCCGACCACGTCGGTGGCTATCATCTGTCCGCCCTTGGGCAGATTCGCCAAGAGCGGCTGGGCAAGCAGCACGTAAAGTTCCTTCGCCCAGGGAAAAAGGCACAGGAACACGAGCCCCACCGCCAGCAACACACGAATCAGGCGGTTGCGCAGTTCAAAGAGATGGGAAAGGAAGGTGTCCTCAGTTTGATCCACGGCGCGCCTATTCCTTACCTAGCGGACTGGCAGGATTAGCCGGTTCGGCAGAGAGCGCTACCGGCCCGACGGCTGCGCTGACATTCACAGCAGGAGCGTGCGGTTCGTCATTAATCACGGACTTCGCCGTCTGCTCAATCGTTTGCATTTCACTGGTCATGCTGCGCTCGAACTCGCGCGCCGATTCCTGCATCTCAGCCTTGAGCTGTTTGAGCTCTTCAAGCTGCATTTCACGATTGATATCCGCCTTGATATCGCTGACATAGCGCCGCATGCGCCCAATAAATAGCCCCGCCGTCCGGGCCACTTTGGGCAAACGCTCCGGCCCGATCACCACTAGGGCAACGATGCCAATCATGAGCATTTCGGAAAAGCCGACGTCAAACATGATGACCGGTCAACAATTGCGCCCTAAGCGCTCACGACAGAAAACACAGCGTGCTGCAAACGGAAAAAATGCCGCAAATCACGACTTGGTCTTTTCCCTGATTTCGCCCTCGATGGTCTGTCCACCGCTAACCTGTTGCGGCGGCTGCTGTGCTGCCGCGCCAACCGGTTTGTTATCGGCTTCTGCCTCTTTCATGCCTTGCTTGAAGCCCTTTACGGCGCCGCCAAGATCCTCGCCGATATTGCGCAGTTTCTTGGTCCCGAAGACCAGCATTACGATGACCAGAACAATCAACCAATGCCAGATACTTAAGCTACCCATGACTCGTCTCCCTAAACCCGCTTGAGCATCGGCCCGACAGGGTCCGGCCCACCGACGATATGGGCGTGTAGATGCTCAACTTCCTGCTGCCCGATACGCCCGGTATTGATAATGACACGGAAGCCGTCGGGGCTACCGTTTTCAGTCGCCAGCTTATTGGCTATGGACAGCATCCGGCCAAGCACCGGCGTATCTTCCGCAGTCGCTGTCGCCAAAGAGGTAATGTGGCGTTTGGGCACGACCAGAATATGCACAGGGCGTGCCGGATTGATGTCGTGAAAAGCGAAAATCCCGTCGTCTTCATAGACTTTGCGCGAAGGAATTTCGCCGCGTGCGATCTTGCAAAACAAACAGTTATCCATGACTTACTTGGTCCGCGATTTCTTTTCGTCGATGCCGGAAATACCCTCGCGGCGACGCATTTCCTGCGACACATCCTCAATGCTCATGCCATAGAAAGCCAGCAGCACCATGACATGGTAAATCAGGTCGGTAGACTCCCAAACGATGTTCAGGCGCTTGCCATCCTTGGCGGCCATGATCAGCTCGGCGCTTTCCTCGCCAATCTTTTTCAGAATCGAGTCAGGGCCTTTGGCAAACAGCTTGGCGGTATAAGAGGTTTCCGGATCGGCGTTGCGACGTGACGCGAGCGTTTCGGAAAGGCGATGAAGAATGTCGTGAGTACTCATTTTGCGTAAATTTCCTTTGGATCTTTCAAAACTGGATCGGTAGCCACCCAGCGCTCTCCTTGCAGCTCAAGGAAGAAACAGCTTTCGCGCCCCGTATGACAAGCCATCCCGCCAACCTGATCGATGGAGAGCAACAAGGCATCGCCATCGCAATCGGCACGAATCGAGCAGATGCGCTGCACATGCCCCGACTCCTCGCCCTTGCGCCACAAGCGCTGGCGCGAGCGGGACCAATATACAGCGCAACCGCACCGCAAGGTTTCCTGCAGCGCTTCACGGTTCATCCAGGCAAACATGACGACGCGCCCGCTGGTTGCCTCCTGGGCGATGGCCGGAATCATCCCGTTTTCGTCCCACTTGAGCGCATCAAGCCAGAACTTGCTCGCATCCATATCGCTCACAGCCGCACCTCGATACCTTTCGTATGCATGAATTCCTTGGCCTGCCGCACGGTGTACTCGCCAAAATGGAAAATACTCGCCGCCAGCACGGCATCTGCGCCGCCTTGCGTCACGCCATCGGCCAGATGTTGCAAATTGCCGACACCGCCACTGGCGATCACGGGAATACTCACCGCATCGGAAACCGCGCGCGTCAGCGCGAGATCGAAACCGTTTTTCGTCCCATCGCGATCCATGCTGGTCAGCAGGATTTCACCGGCGCCAAGTTGCTGCACGCGGCAAGCCCAATCGACCACGTCGAGCCCGGTGCGCGTGCGACCACCATGCGTAAATACCTCCCACTTGCTCGGAGCGACCTGCTTGGCGTCAATCGCCACGACAATGCACTGATTGCCGACTTTGGCTGAAGCCTCGGCAACGAGATCCGGGTTATTCACTGCGGCGGTGTTCATGCTGACTTTATCGGCACCGGCATTAAGCAAGCGACGCACATCGGCAACCGCACGCACGCCACCGCCAACGGTCAGCGGGATGAAGACCTGAGAAGCACAGGCCTCGACGATATGCAGGATGATGTCGCGCTGATCCGACGAAGCCGTAATGTCGAGAAAAGTCACCTCGTCGGCACCCTGCTCGTCGTAGCGCCGGGCGATCTCGACCGGATCGCCTGCATCGCGCAGATCAACAAAGTTGGTGCCTTTGACCACCCGCCCAGCGGTTACGTCAAGACAGGGAATAATGCGTTTCGCCAGAGCCAAAGCGGGTTCCTATACTTTCTTAAATCGTTTGCTTAGCGCTGGGTTGCGCGGTCGGCTTCTGCCTGCGCGGCAGCAAAATCGAGCGACCCGTCGTAAATGGCCCGGCCGGCGATCGTCGCAAAAATGCCTTCGTGTTCGACTTCGCAAAGCGCCCGGATGTCGTCCATATTCGACAGGCCACCGCTGGCAATCACCGGAATGCGCAGAGCCTGCGCCAAGGTTACCGTCGCGTCGATGTTAATGCCCGAAAGCATGCCGTCACGCCCGATGTCGGTGTAGATAATGCCTTCGACACCGTAGTCTTCGCACTTCTTGGCCAGATCGATCACGTCATGGCCGGTCAGCTTCGACCAACCATCGACCGCCACCTTGCCATCCTTGGCATCGAGTCCGACGATGATCTGTCCGGGGAAAGCACTACAGGCGTCATGTAGAAAGCCGGGGTTCTTCACCGCCGCCGTCCCGATAATGACGTAACTGACGCCGTTATCAAGAATGCGCTCGATGGTATCCAAGTCGCGAATACCGCCGCCCAACTGGATCGGAATTTCGTCGCCAAGCGCCTCAACAATTTCTTTGATGGCGCGTTCGTTCTTCTGCTTTCCAGCAAAAGCACCATTAAGATCAACAACATGCAAACGACGCGCGCCCTGCTCAAGCCAACGGGCAGCTTGTTCGCCAGGCGAGTTGGAAAATACGGTAGCGTCGTCCATAAGCCCCTGTTTGAGACGGACGCACTGCCCGTCCTTCAGGTCAATCGCGGGAATGATCAGCATTGTGAGAAACGATGAGTGGTGGAAGAAAATGGAAGGAAAAAACGTGACAAATCAGGGCTGCCAGCCGATGAAATTGGACAACAGGGCAAGCCCCGCCTGGGCACTCTTCTCCGGGTGACATTGGATGGCGAAGATATTATCCCGCGCCACCGCGCTGGTAAAGGAAATACCGTAATCGGTCGTTCCCGAAACAGTAGTTTGATCGACCGGATCGACATAATAACTATGTACAAAATAAAAGCGTGCTCCG
>RRZT012694836.1_pt1 | contig 17280 bp, 17 predicted proteins | sample 2165551 | NCBI WGS metagenome assembly RRZT01 (sample SAMN10456910, study PRJNA506462) | wastewater metagenome | biome: wastewater; feature: sludge; material: wastewater sludge; isolation source: wastewater sludge with Escherichia coli K12::gfp cells carrying plasmid... | place: USA: Moscow, Idaho...
CATCTGGCGAGGGGCGTGACCGAGCCATAGCGTACGTCTCGACGACACGAGGAAGTGAGTAGAACACGTGCCCCTGAACCCACGCAGCGCGGAAGTGCTCGGCGACATCCTGCGGGCGACGACACCCGTGCGGCTCGCCGACGACCTGGGCGTCGCCCGGAACACCGTCCTGCACGACCTCGCGGACCTGGAGCTGGAGCTGGAGCCCTTCGACATCCGGCTCGAGCGGACGCGGCTCGGGATCACCCCGATAGGCGCCCGGGCGCGGGTGCTCCTCGCGCTGGACCAGGTGCTCAGGGCGAACCTCCGCCACGACGACCTGGCGTGGCTCACGTCGTTCGTCTGGGACCCGAACCGGCTGGACGTCGAGGCGCTCTCGCTGCCGCTGCGGATGGTCTTCGACCGCATCCCCAGCCCGGAGGCGACGTCCGCGTGCGTCGGCTCGGTGATCGACTCCCTGCAGGAGCACTTCGCCGCGCCCAACGACATCGCCATCGGGGGCATGCTGCTGCGCCTCGCGCTCGCGCTCAGCCTGCCGCACGATGCCCAGCCGCCGGGCGAGGCCACGGACGAGCTCCGGGGGTTCATCCAGAAGGCGGCGCGGGAGTTCGCCGAGGCCACCGGGATCGTGCTCAGCGCCGAGGACCTCGACTTCGTCTTCCAGGAGGCCTTCCTCGTGGCCGCGGCGCACGAGATGGCCACCGGAGGATCCAACTGGGAGCCCATGACCGAGGTCGCCCGCGGGCTGATCGACCGCGTCGACGCGCAGCTGAACGCCGACCTCGGCGTCGACGAGCGGCTCCTGCAGGGTCTCACCGCGCACCTCTCCGACCGGTTCGCGAAGCTGCGCAACTCGATCATCGAGCCCAACATGATCGTGCAGGAGGTGCTCGTCCAGTACGCGCGGATCTACCGCGCGGTCGAGGAGGCCTGCCGCGAGCACATCGAGCTCTCCGAGGCCGATCTCAGCTTCCTGGCCCTGCACTTCGCCGCGGCCTACGAGCGGTACCTCAACCGCCCGCGCGTGCGCACGCTGATCGTCTGCGCGACAGGGCGCGGGGTAGCGAACCTGATCGGCCTCCTGGTCCAGAGCCGGTTCCCGCCTATCGAGATCGTGCGCACGACGTCGATGTTCGAGGTCCAGCAGGGCGGCGTCGCGGACGTGGACCTGGTGATCAGCACGTTCCCGGTCACGGTTGGCAAGCCGACGGCGGTCATCCGCTCGGTGCCGACGAAGCGCGACTTCGAGGCCATCGAGGAGAAGCTCGCGCAGGCCGCCCAGGGCATCGTCCTGCCGATGAGGGGCGCAGCGCGGTCGATGCCCGAGCTCGGCTCCTCCTACCCGGGCCTGGTCAGCCTCGGCGTGACCCTGAACAGGGACCTCGTCGACGCCGCCGAGCAGCCGCTGGCCCCGAGCGCCGCGGAGGGCCTCCTGCTGCACTGCCTGCTGCTGGCCGAGCGGCTGGCCTCCGGGCGGCAGTACCAGGCGGCCGCGCCGGTCGGCGCGGGGAACGCCGCGCTGCGGGGGCGGCTCCTCGACGTCTTCGCGGCCCGCCAACTGCGCATCCAGGAATCCGAGCTGCAGGCGATCCTCGCCTACTTCGACCTCAAGGAGGAGACATGAACCTGATCCTGCGGGGCGGCGAGCTCTACGGCTCGGCCCCCGGCGACGTGTACATCACCGACGGGCGCATCGCGGCCGAGGCGGCGCCCGACGCGACGGTCGTCGACGTCGACGGCGCGCTGATCACGCCGGGGCTGATCGACATCCACACCCACGTCTTCATCCCGGCCAAGACGCTCGGCATCCCCGGCGACAGCGTCGGCATCCGGCAGGGTGTGCCGACCATCGTCGACGCCGGAAGCGCCGGCGCCCGCGACTTCGACCGGTTCCGGGCAGAGGTCGTCGACACCCAACGCACCCGCGTGCTCTCGTGGCTGAACGTCGCGACGCCCGGCCTCGTCGACGGCAGGCACGAGCTGGTCGACCTCGCCAACGTGGACCTCGACCGGTCGCAGGCCGTGATCGAGGCCAACCGCGACGTCATCGTCGGCATCAAGTGCCGCATGTCGGGCTCCGTCGTGGGCGACAACGGCCTGAGGCCCCTCGAGCTGGCCATCGAGCTGGGGGAAAGGGTCGGGCTGCCCGTCCTCATCCACACCGGCAACCGGCCCCCCGAGATGAGCGACTGCCTCGACATGCTCCGGCCAGGGGACATCTGCTCGCACGCGTTCCACGGCAAGCCAGGCGGCATCGTCGACGAGGACGGCGCCCTCCGTCCCGCCGCCCGGCGGGCCTACGACCGCGGCGTGATCTTCGACATCGGGCACGGCGAGGCCAGCGCGAATTTCCAGGTGCTCGCCCGCGCGAAGGAGCTCGGCATCGTGCCGCACACCATCAGCACCGACATCCACGAGGGCAACGTGGGCGGCCCCGTGTACTCGCTCGCGGTCACCATGAGCAAGGCGCTCGCGCTCGGCTTCGGCCTCGACCAGGTCCTCGAATGGACGACGACGGCCCCGGCCCGGGCGATCCGCCGCCCGGACCTCGCGGACACCGGCATCGGCGCGCCCGCCACCCTCACGGTCCTCCGCGTCGTCGACGGCGAGTTCAGCTATCGCGACGCCGACGGCAACGAACTCCTCGGCAACAGGGCCGTGGAGACAACCCACGCGATCAAGGATGGAGAGATCTATGTCATCTGACACCACGTCAGCAGACGTCGCGGCCCTGGCCGAGCAGGTTCAGGAGCGACTGCCCGAGCCCCTGCCTGACGTCACCGAGCTGTGGAAGGCGCTCGAGGTGCTGCAGCCCGGGCTCGACGCGCGCGGCTGGCGCATGAACGACACCCAACGCCTCGCGCTCGCCACGCACCTCGCCGCCGCCGTGCGGCGGTTCGGCTCCGGCGAGGAGGTGGCAGCGATCGACCCCGTCTTCTTCGCTGAGGTCTCCGACGACGCCATGGCGCTGGCCGGCGAGCTCCTCGCCCCCATCCAGAAGACCCCCGACATCCAGGTCGAGGAGAAGTTCCTCGTCGCCGTGCATCTCGACGCGGCGCAGATCAGTTAGGAGAGACAGAAATGGCAATCAAGGTAGTCATCGGCCACCGGCTTGGTAAGGGCCAGCGCGTGGCCGACGGCGTCGCGCAGGCGGGTGGGGAGGCCATCCTCATCCCCGGGCTCGGCGCGGACATGAAGCTCGGCGACGTGATGAACGAGACGGGCGCCGACTTCGGCATCAGCTTCTGCGGCTCGGGCGGCGCCGGCGCCGTCACCGCCAACACCAAGTACGGGTACCCCATGGAGTTCTCGCTGCGCACCATCGACGCCGGCGTGACCGCCATCCGCAACGGCGCCAAGGTCGTCGGCTTCGGCTTCCTCGACCAGGAGGAGCTCGGCAAGCGGCTCACCGAGGAGTACGCGAAGGCGCACCCGGAGGCCGGCTGATGCAGACCTACCGCGCGCAGATCGTCGTCGATCCCGAGGCCTTCGGGATGGACGCCGTCGAGCTCACCACGCGCCTGAAGCAGGGCACGCCGGCCGTCTTCACCCGCGACTACTACGCCAACACAGGGTCGTTCCAGGTGGATCCCCGCCCGCTGCGCGACGGCCAGGAGACCGAGATCGCGAGCGCCATCACGGCGTTGGCGAAGTAAGGAGAACAGATGTCAAAGATCGAACTGAACGTCCTGGCGAAGGACCTCGACAACGCGGTCGCCGTGACCGAGGCCGCGGCGGGCAACGTCTACGTCGCGGTGCTGACCAAGGGCTTCCCGACGGTCGCCGACGCGATCGAACAGGTCAAGGCCTACACGGCCGCGGGCGTGCGCGCCTCCGTCGGGCTCGGTGCCGGCGACCCCGCCATGTGGCGGCGCGTCGTCGACGTGTCGGTGGCCACGCTCCCGGCGCACGTCAACCAGGTGTTCCCCGCGTCCGGCCTCACCGTCGGCGCGCTCGAGGTGGCGGGCGCCACCGACACCTGGGTCAACGCGCTGATCGCTCCGGGATCGCGTCCCGGCCTCGTGAGGGTCGGCACCGGCCCGAACAGCGTCGCGTTCGACGGCGAGGTCTCGGCCGAGCAGGCCGCGGCCATGGTCGCGGAGGTCGGCGTGGCGAGCGTGAAGTTCTACCCGATCGGCGGGGTCTCGCAGCTGGACCACCTGGCCGCGATGGTCAAGGCGTCGGTCGCGGCCGGCGTCCCGATCTTCGAGCCGACCGGCGGCATCGACGTGGAGAACTTCGACGCCGTCGTCTCGACCTGCCTCGAGGCGGGCGCCACCCACGTGGTGCCGCACGTGTACACGTCGATCATCGACAAGGCGACCGGCAACACCGTCCCGGACCTGGTGGCGGAGCTGAACGCCAAGGCCGCGGCCCTGGCCTGATCTCCGGCCCCTCGAAGGCCCCCGCTCGCGCTCGCCCGGCGCGAACGGGGGCCTTCTCCGTCGATGCGGAGCACTATGGTTGGCGGGTGCCTACGACCTTCAGAGACTTGCTCGGTTCCCGCGTCCTCGTCGCCGACGGGGCCATGGGGACGATGCTGCAGTCGTTCGGCGACCTCTCGCTGGACGACGACTTCCTGGGCCTCGAGGGCTGCAACGAGATCCTGAACGTCACCCGCCCCGACGTCGTCGCCGCGGTGCACCGCGCCTACTTCGAGGCCGGCTCCGACGCCGTCGAGACGAACTCGTTCGGCATCAACCTCGCCGCCCTCGCCGAGTACGACATCGTGGACCGGCTCGACGAGCTGGCGGAGGCGTCGGCGCGAATCGCGCGCGGGGTCGCCGACGAGTTCGCCACCGAGGAGCGGCCGCGGTTCGTGCTCGGCTCGGTCGGGCCCGGCACGAAGCTGCCGACGCTGGGCCACGTGACGTTCGCTGCCGTCCGCGACGCGTACCAGCGGCAGGTCGCCGGCATGCTGCGCGGCGGCATCGACGCCGTCCAGATCGAGACCTGCCAGGACCTGCTGCAGGCGAAGGCCGCCGTGATCGGCGCCAAGCGCGCGGCGAAGGAGGCGGGCGTCGACCTTCCGGTCCTCGTCAACGTCACCGTCGAGACCACCGGCACCATGCTGCTCGGCTCGGAGATCGGAGCCGCGCTGACGACGCTGCAGGCGCTCGGCGTCGACGGCATCGGCCTCAACTGCGCCACCGGCCCCACCGAGATGAGCGAGCACCTGCGGCACCTGTCGCGGCGCGCGACGTGCGCCGTCGGGGCGATGCCCAACGCCGGCCTGCCGGAGCTCACCTCGGACGGCGCCCGGTACCCGCTCGGCCCCGAAGGGCTCGCGGACGCGCTGGGGCAGTACCTCGACGAGTTCGGGCTCGGCATCATCGGCGGCTGCTGCGGCACGACGCCCGAGCACATCCGGCTGCTCGCCGAGCGGTTCGCGGGCCGCCCCGTCGCGGCGCGGACGCCGGAGCCGGAGCGCGCGTCGTCGAGCCTCTACATCGAGGTGCCCCTCGCGCAGGACGCCAGCTACCTCAGCATCGGCGAGCGCACCAACGCCAACGGCTCGAAGGCGTTCCGCGAGGCCATGCTGGCGGGCAACTGGGACGAGTGCGTGGACATCGCGAAGGCGCAGGCCCGCGACGGCGCGCACGTGCTCGACCTCTGCGCCGACTACGTGGGCCGCGACGGCGCCGCCGACATGTCCGAGCTCGCCTTCCGGCTCTCGACGGCGGTCACGCTGCCGATCGTGCTCGACTCGACCGAGCCGCACGTCATCAAGGCGGGCCTCGAACGCCTCGCCGGGCGCAGCATCATCAACTCGGTGAACTTCGAGGACGGCGACGGCCCCGAGTCCCGGTTCGCCAAGGTCATGCCGATGGTCAAGGAGCACGGCGCCGCCGTCGTCGCCCTCACCATCGACGAGGAGGGCCAGGCCCGCACCGCCGACTGGAAGGTCCGGGTGGCCTCGCGCCTCATCGACCGGCTCGTCGACGAGTGGGACATGCAGGTCGGAGACATCCTCGTCGACTGCCTGACCTTCCCCATCGCGACCGGCCAGGAGGAGACGCGCCGCGACGGGCTGGAGACCATAGAGGCCATCCGCGAGCTCAAGCGTCGCTACCCGGAGGTGCGCACGACGCTGGGCGTCAGCAACGTGTCGTTCGGCCTCAGCCCGGCCGCGCGCATGGTGCTGAACTCGGTGTTCCTGCACGAGTGCGTCCAAGCCGGGCTCGACTCGGCCATCGTGCACAGCGCCAAGATCCTGCCGATGGACCGCATCCCCGACGAGCAGCGTGAGGTCGCGCTCGACCTCGTCTACGACCGCCGGCGCGAGGGCTACGACCCGCTGACCCGCTACCTCGAGCTCTTCGAGGGCGTCTCCGCAGCCTCGGTGCGCGCCTCCCGCGCGGCGGAGCTGGCCGCGCTGCCGCTGGCCGAGCGCCTGCAGCGTCGCATCATCGACGGCGAGGGAAAGGGCCTCGCCGCCGACCTCGACGAGGCCCTCGCCTCGAAGCCGGCCCTCGACATCATCAACGAGGACCTGCTCGCGGGCATGAAGGTCGTCGGCGAGTTGTTCGGCTCCGGAAAGATGCAGCTGCCGTTCGTGCTGCAGTCGGCCGAGGTGATGAAGCAGGCCGTCGCCCACCTCGAGCCGCACATGGAGAAGTCCGAGTCCAGCGCCGGCAAGGGCACCCTCGTGCTCGCCACCGTCCGCGGCGACGTGCACGACATCGGGAAGAACCTCGTCGACATCATCGTGAGCAACAACGGCTACACCGTCGTCAACATCGGCATCAAGCAGCCCATCCAGGCCATCATCGACGCCGCACGGGAGCACGACGCCGACGCCATCGGCATGTCCGGGCTGCTCGTGAAGTCGACGCTGGTGATGAAGGACAACCTGTTGGAGCTGAATCGGCTGGGGCTCTCGGAGCAGTTCCCCGTGCTGCTCGGGGGCGCGGCGCTCACCCGCACCTTCGTCGAGCACGACCTGAACGACATCTTCGACGGCGAGGTCCGCTACGCGAAGGACGCGTTCGAGGGCCTCGCGCTGATGGACGCCGTCATGGCCGTCAAGCAGGGACTGCCCGGCGCCGCGCTGCCCGAGCCGAGGCAGCGCCGCCACGCCAAGACGTCGCTGGTGGAGATCGCCGAGCCCGAGCTAGGCGTGCGCTCCGACGTCGAGCGCCGGATCGACGTGCCGACGCCGCCGTTCTGGGGATCGCGCGTCGTCAAGGGCCTGCAGCTCGCCGAGGTCGCGGCGTGGCTCGACCACCGCGCCACGTTCATGGGGCAGTGGGGCCTGAAGTCGCTGAAGGACGGCCCGAGCTTCGAGGAGCTCGTCGAGACCGAGGCGCTGCCGCGGCTGCGGATGTGGCTCGACCGGATCAAGACCGGCGGCCTCGCGAACTTCGGCGTCGTCTACGGCTACTTCCCGGTGCACTCGCACGGAGAGACGCTCGTCGTCGGGTCGCCCGAGGACCCGTCCCGCGAGGTCGCCAGGTTCACGTTCCCGCGCCAGCGCCGAGGCAGGCACCTGTGCCTCGCCGACTTCTTCCGCGACGAGGAGGAGGCGGCCGAGCTGGGCCCCGACGTGCTGGCCATGCAGCTGGTCACGATGGGCTCGGAGGTCGCGCGAGAGACGCAGAAGCTGTTCGAGGCGAACGCGTACCGCGACTACCTGGAGCTCCACGGCCTCTCCGTGCAGCTGACCGAGGCGCTGGCCGAGCTGTGGCACAGCCGCGTGCGCGACGAGCTGGGCCTCGGCGCGGCCGACGGCGACGTGAACGCCGCCATCCGCGACCAGGCGTACCGCGGTTCGCGATACTCGTTCGGCTACCCGGCGTGCCCGAACCTCGAGGACCGGGCTACGCTCGTGGAGTTGCTCGACCCGTCGCGGATCGGCGTCGAGCTGAGCGAGGAGTTGCAGCTCCACCCCGAGCAGTCGACCGACGCGATCGTCGTCCATCACCCGGAGGCAAAGTACTTCAATGCTGGCTGAACCCAAGGCAGTCCTGTGGGACTTCGACGGAACCCTCGTCGACACCGAACCGATCTGGGACGAGACGCAGGACGGGATGCTGGCCGAGCGCGGCCTCGAGTTCACCGCCGAGCACCGCGCCCTGATGCGCGGCTCGTCGTCGATGGTCACCGCCGAGATCATGGCCGAGCTGTACGCCGACGGGACCACGGCGCAGGAGGTGTTCGACGACGTGCACGCGCGCATGGTCGCGCGGCTGACCGCGGACCTGCCGTGGATGCCCGGGGCGCGCGAGCTGATGGAAGACCTCGACCGGCACGGGGTGCCCTGCGCCATCGTGACCGCCAGCTTCTCGATCATCATGGACGCCGTCCGGACGCGGCTGCCGCATAGCGTGCGCTACATCGTCACGTCCGACCTCGTGGCCAACGCCAAGCCGCACCCCGAGCCCTACCAGACCGCGGCCGACCTGCTGCGGGTCGACCCGCGCGACACCGTCGCGCTGGAGGACTCGATCCCCGGCGCGACCTCGGCGCTCGCGGCGGGCTCCGTCGTGGTCGCGGTCGCTCCGGAGGTCACGCATTCCCCGCACCCGCGGCTGCGGGTCTCCGAGGGGCTGGAGGGGCTCGCCTGGGCGGACCTGGCCCAGGCCTGGCGCGAACTGAAAGACAACGCATGAACCTCTCCGGCGTGAACACCGGCCCGCTGCAGGCGGGCGACCGCGTGACGCTCACCGACAGCAAGGGACGCCGCAAGTCGATCGTCCTGCGCGAGGGCGCGACGTGGCACACCACCAAGGGCGCGGTCAGCCACGACGACCTGATCGGCGGCCCCGAGGGCGTCACCGTCACGTCGGTGGGCGGGGCGCAGTACCTGGCGTTCCGGCCGCTGATGAGCGAGTTCATGGTCTCGATGCCGCGCGACGCGGCCGTGATCTACCCGAAGGACGCCGCGCAGATCCTGATGTGGACCGACATCTTTCCGGGCGCGCGCGTGCTCGAGGCAGGCGTCGGTTCCGGCGCACTGTCGATCGCGCTGCTGCGCGCCATCGGCCCGGACGGCCGGCTGCACTCGTACGAGCGCCGCCAGCAGTTCGCCGACGTCGCGGCCAGGAACGTCGAGTCGTTCCTCGGCGGGGCTCACCCCGCCTGGACGCTCACCGTCGGCGACCTGGTCGAGGCGATCGAGGACGAGCCCATCGACCGCGCGATCCTCGACATGCTCGCCCCCTGGGAGTGCATCGACGCCGTCGCCGAGCGCATGGTGGCCGGCGGCGTGCTCACCTGCTATGTCGCGACGGCGACGCAGCTCGGCCGCGTCGCGGACACCTTCCGCGCCCACGGCGGCTTCACCGAGCCGCACCTGACGGAGACGACGGTGCGCGACTGGCACGCGGAGGGCCTCGCCATCCGCCCCGGTCACGGCACGTCGGGCCACACCGGCTTCCTGGCCATCGCCCGCCGCCTGGCCCCCGGCCAGTTGGCCCCGATGCGCAAGCGCCGCCCCTCCCCAGGCGCCTACGGCCCGGACTACCAGGGCCCGCGCCCCCGCAACATCCCCGAGGAGCTCGGCGGCGCGACCCGCGAGGGATCAGCCGGCCCTGCGGCGCAGTAGCCAGGCGATCAGGCGCCAACCGCCGAGGAACAGGGCCAAGGTCAGCGCGGCGACGACGAGGAAGGCCGGCTGGGCGGTGTCTCCCGCGGAGACGCGAAGCGCCATGCCGCCCGCCCAGGTCACGAGCCAGGCGATCGCCGCGCCGCGCAGCCCGACCCCGTCGTCCTTCAGTACGCCGAGGACCAGCCAGGCGATCAGGCAGGCGACCAGGAACGGCCACGCGGTCACGAACACGCCCGCGACGCTTTCGCCGTGGGACGCTCTCCCGACGGCCGCGAACACGGCGACGAGCAGCAGGTCGAGGAGCACGGGGCCGATGCGGGACATGCCGACACCCTACCGAAGCTGACACAATGGCCCGGTGACGAACGTGCCCGCCCTTGGCTCCTCCTTTACGGAGTATCTGAGCGCCGTCGCGCCCGAGGCCCTCCCGGGGGCGCGCGCCGCGGACCTGCCCGCCGTTCACGGCACGACGATCGTGGCGGCGCGCTATCGGGGCGGCGTGGTCATGGCGGGCGACCGGCGCGCCACGATGGGCTCGGCGATCGCCATGCGCGACATCGAGAAGATCTTCGGCGCCGACGACCACTCGATCGTCGGTGTGGCCGGCGTCGCGGGCGTCGCCGTCGAGCTGGTCCGGCTGTTCCAGGTCGAGCTCGAGCACTTCGAGAAGGTCGAGGGCGCCGAGCTCAGCTTCGACGGCAAGGCCAACCGCCTCGGCGCGCTGATCCGGGGGAACCTCGGCCAGGCGATGCAGGGGCTGGTCGTGCTGCCGCTGTTCATCGGCTGGGACCGCCGCGCGGGGCGCGGGCGCATGTTCTCCTACGATGCCACCGGCGGGCGCTACGAGGAGCACGAGTTCTGCTCCGTCGGCTCCGGCTCCGCCTTCGCGCGCGGCGCGCTGAAGAAGCTCTACGACCCCGACGCCGACGAGATGACCGCCGTCGCGGCGCTGTTGCAGTCGCTGTACGACGCGGCCGACGACGACTCCGCCACCTCCGGCCTCGACCTCACGCGCGGCATCTTCCCGCTCGTCATGCGGGCCTCCGCCGAGGGCGTTGCCCGCTGGTCTGAGGAGGGCGTGCGCGGGCTCGCCGAGCAGATCGTCGCCGCGCGGGTCGGACGGCCCGACGGGCCGAGGGGGAACGCGCTGTGAGCATGTCGATGTACGTCAGCCCCGAGCAGATGATGCTCGACCGGGCGGAGTTCGCCCGCAAGGGCATCGCCCGCGGGCGCGCCGTCGCCGTCCTGCGGTACGCCGACGGCATCGTGCTGGTCGCCGACAACCATTCGACGACGCTGAACAAGGTCGCCGAGATCTACGACCGGATCGGGTTCGCCGCCGTCGGCCGCTACAACGAGTTCGAGGCCCTGCGCGTCGCGGGCATCCGGCACGCGGACCTGCGCGGCTACGCCTACGACCGCCGTGACGTCACCGGTCGCAGCCTCGCGGGTGCCTACTCGCAGCAGCTCGGCGGCACGTTCGCCTCAGGCTCGGAGAAACCGTTCGAGGTGGAGCTGATCGTGGCAGAGCTGGGGGAGGAGCCGGGCCACGACGTGCTCTACCGCGTCGGCTACGACGGCGTGATCAGCGACGAGAAGGACCTGGCCGTCGTCGGCGGCGACGCCGAGCGGATCGGGGGATTGCTGCGCGCGTCGTTCGACGCGACGGCGCCGCTGCGGGATGCCGTCGCCGCCGCGGGCGCCGCGCTCGGTTCGAGCCAGCTGGAGGTGGCCGTCCTCGAGCGCGGCACGGGACGCCGTCGAGCCTTCCGCCGCCTGGCACGCGAGGAGCTGCCCCGTGGGTAACGCCGTCCTGATCCTGGGCGCGGGCCTCGTCGGCTCCTCACTCGGGCTCGCGCTCACGCGCGCCGGCTACGACGTGCGCCTGTGGGACATCGCCCCGTCGCACGCCGTCGTCGCGGCGAGCCTCGGCGCGGGCGCCGTCGCCGACGAGGAGACCGACAACCCGGACATCGTCGTGGTCGCGACGCCGCCCGACGCCATCCCCTCGCTCGTCGCGGAGGTGTTGGAGAAGTTTCCGCGCGCGATCGTCACCGACGTCGGCTCGGTCAAGGCTCCGATCCTCGCCGCGGTGCGCCGCCTCGCACCCGAGCACCAGCGCTACGTGGGTTCGCACCCCATGGCCGGCTCGCAGTTCACCGGCCCGCTGACAGCCTCCGGCGACCTCTTCGTCGACCGCACCTGGGTCGTCACCCCGAACGAGGGCAACCCGCCGGGAGCCGTCGCGGTGATCGAGCGCCTCGCGCGGGACGTCGGCGCCCGCGTCATCACGATGCCCGCCCCCCTCCACGACGAGGCGGTCGCGCAGGTCAGCCACGTGCCGCACCTGATGAGCATCCTGACTGCCTCGCACCTGCGCGAGGTGCCGACGGCGAACCTCCGCCTCGCGGGCCAGGGCATCCGCGACGTCACGCGCATCGCGGGCTCGGACCCCGCCCTCTGGCGTCAGATCCTCACGAGCAATGCCGCGGCGGTGCGGCACGAGCTGCTCGAGGTGGCAGCCGACCTCACGCACCTCATTCAGGTGCTCGACGACCCCGCCGCGCTCGAGCGCTTCCTCGCCATGGGCCAGACCGGCGCGCTGTCGCTCGTCGGCAAGCACGGCGCCGAGCCCATCGACCTGGTCGACGTCACCGTCGAGATCCCCGACGAGCCGCGCGCGCTCGGCCGCCTGTTCACCGACATCGGCGACGCCGGGCTCAACGTCGAGGACTTCGAGCTCACGCACGACCCCGTGCGCCAGGTCGGCTACCTGTCGATCTCCGTCGAGCGCGACGTCGGCGAGCTGCTGCGCGTCCGCCTGACCGATGCCGGGTGGCACGCCTGGTCCGACAACCGAAAGGCAAGAAGATGACGATGAAGGCCCTGTTTGCCATCGACGGCCCGAGCGGGTCGGGCAAGTCGACGACGGCGAAGCTGCTGGCCAATCGGCTGGGCCTCGGCTACCTCGACACCGGCGCCATGTACCGCGCCGCGACCGCCGAGGTGTTGCGGGTGGAGGCCGGGGGAACGCTCGCCGACGCCGCCGTCGCCGCGCTGGTGGCCGACGCCGACCTGGTCTGCGACACGACGCCGGACGCCCCGCGCTTCCGGATCAACGGCAACGACGTGACCGAGGAGATCCGCGAGCCGCGCATCTCGGCCGCGGTCTCCCGGGTCGCCACCATCCTCGAGGTGCGCAGGATCTTGATCGATCGCATGCGCCGCATCATCGACGCGCACGACCGCGCGATCGTCGTGGAGGGTAGAGACATCACGACGGTGGTGGCACCTGACGCCGATGTTCGCGTCCTGCTCGTCGCCGATCCCGCGGCCCGGGTGGCCCGCCGCGCCGCCGAGGTGGCGGGGAAGGCGAGCGCCGCGGAGGTCACCGACCAGGTGCTGCGCCGCGACCGAGACGACTCGACCGTGTCGAACTTCACCGACGCCGCCGAGGGCGTCACCGTCATCGACTCGACCTTCCTCACCCCCGACGAGGTCGTCGATCGCATCATTTCCCTCGCCTGACGTTCCTTGAGCCGCGCACCCCGCGAAGCGGCGGCGCGTGTCGAAAGGCGCGGCTGGTGTACTCTGTTCCGCGGAAGTCGCGCAGAAGGGCACGAAAATGCTAGGGAAACACGTCATGACCAGTGGTGGTCTTGTGACGTGCCCGCGCGCCTCCCGCTTTTCCGATCGGCAGTGGAGCGCGTCGCCGCGAACCACCATCACCCCTGGGGGACCCATACCTTTCTGAGTGCCTACCGCACCCAGCATCGAACGCCCCAGGGACACTCCCCGGGGCGTTTGTCGTCCCGGGGTCTACACAGCCACCAACATCCGAGACACCGAAGGGAGGCGAACATGCGCCTCACCACCCGAATCCGCGAGACCCACCAACCGATCCCGCAGCCGACGAGCACCGTCTTCGTGATCGGCCTCGACTACGACGTCAAGGGCGAGACCCACTGGACGAACGCGGTCACGGGCATCCTGGACGGCATCTACACGCCGTTCAAGGTGCACGAGACCAGGCGCGTGCGCTCCGCCGGCGGGGGCGTCGACATGCCGTGGCCCGTGATCGTGCGGCTGAACTACTGGGTCGACATCCCGTTCCGCCGGGCGCCGGAGCTGACCAGCCGCGCATCCCGTGTGGAGATCCTGCGTCGCGACGGCTGGACGTGCGCGTTCTGCGGCGGGCACGCTCACACCGTCGACCACCTGCTGCCGCAGTCGCGCGGGGGCGGCTGGACCTGGGGGAACCTGGTCGCGGCCTGCGGGCCGTGCAACCAGGCGAAGGCCGATCGCACACCCGACGAGGCGGGCATGCGCCTGCTGTGGGACCCGCGCGTCAGCGTCAGCGAGTACGCGGGTGTCCAGGCCGAGGTCTGGCGCATCCTGCAGGCCGACGTCGCGTGACCCGCTGCGCTCCTCGGGCTGCACCCAAGGAGCGCAGCGACGCAGCGCGCGTCGAAAGGCCGGGGCCATGAAGCGCAGCCGGTACCATGTGATGTCGTCCACCCAGCCGAGGAGCCCCGAATGACCGAGACCGTGAAGCCGATCGTCGCCGTCGTCGGCCGCCCCAACGTCGGCAAGTCGACCCTTGTCAACCGCATCCTCGGCCGTCGCGAGGCCGTGGTCCAGGACAAGCCGGGCGTTACCCGCGACCGCGTCAGCTACGACGCCAACTGGAACGGCCGCGAGTTCGTGCTCGTCGACACCGGCGGCTGGATGTCCGACGCGCAGGGCATGTCCGCGCAGATCGCGGAGCAGGCGGAGCTGGCCATCTCGGCCGCCGACGCCGTGCTTTTCGTCGTCGACGCCACCGTCGGCACCCTCGACGAGGACGAGGCCGTCGTGCGGGTGCTGCGGCGCTCGAAGAAGCCGGTCGTGCTCGCGGCGAACAAGGTCGATGACCAACGCCACGAGGCCTTGGCTGCCAGCATGTGGAACCTCGGGCTCGGGCAGCCGTACCCGGTCTCCGCGATGCATGGCCGCGGCTCCGGCGACCTGCTCGACGCCCTGCTCGACGCCCTGCCAGAGGCCCCGCGCGAGCGTGATGTCGAGGAGGCCGGGCCGCGGCGCGTCGCGATCGTCGGCAAGCCCAACGTCGGCAAGTCCTCGCTGCTCAACAAGCTGGCCGACCAGCAGCGCGTCGTCGTCTCCGACGTCTCCGGCACCACCGTCGACCCGGTCGACGAGATCGTCGAGGTCGGCGGCCAGGTCTATCGGCTGATCGACACCGCGGGCATCCGCCGCCGGGTCAAGGAGGCCAGCGGCCACGAGTACTACGCCAGCCTCCGCACGCAGGCGGCGATCGAGCGGGCCGAGGTCTGCATCATGGTCGTCGACGCCTCGGAGCCGCTGACGGACCAGGACCTGCGCATCCTCAACAACATCGAGGAGGCCGGCCGCGCGCTCGTCATCGCCTTCAACAAGTGGGACCTCACCGACGAGGAGCGCCGGCGCTACCTCGACCGCGAGATCGAGCGCGACCTCGTGGCGTGGCGGTGGGCGCCGACCGTCAACATCTCCGCCCTGACCGGCCGCAACGTCGACAAGATCGGCAAGGCGATCGAGACCTCGGCGGCGGGTTGGGAGACGCGCATCTCGACGGGCAAGCTCAACGCCTTCCTCGGGCGCCTCGCGGCGGCGCACCCGCACCCGGTTCGCGGCGGCAAGCAGCCCCGCATCCTTTTCGGCACGCAGGCGCACAGCTGCCCGCCGACCTTCGCGCTGTTCACCAGCGGCCAGATGGACGACACGTACAAGCGGTTTATCGAGCGCCGCCTGCGCGAGGACTTCGGCTTCGTCGGATCGCCGGTGCACGTCGAGATCCGGCCGCGGGCCAAGCGCTCCGAGCGCTGAGGCGGCCGCGTGGCCTGGCTGCTGGACTGGATCCCGACGCTGATCCTGGCCGTCTGGTTCGGGATCGGCGTGGCGCGGGACTCCCGGCGATTCGGGCTCGGCATCCTGCTCGTCCTCACCGTCGGATCGGCCATCGTCACGGGCCTGGCTCAGCTGGGTGAGGCGTTGTCGGACGGGTCCGAGGCGGAGACGATGGCGGTCGCCATCGCGATGCTCGTCGTCCTGCTCCTCGTCGTGCTGGTGGTGGCGATCCTCGGCGGCTTCCTCGTCGTCAACGCGGTCACGATGTGGCGCAAGGAGGGGCTGGGCCTCGCTCCTCGCGTGTCCGGGGTGCTCGGCGGCGCGATGGTGCTCTACGTCGTCGCCGGATTGGCAGCCGTGATCTTCAGCCTGAACGAGCTGGTCGGCCCGCTGCTCCTCATCGGGTTTCCCGCCGCCTACCTCGGCTTCCTGTTCGTCTCCTTCCTCAGCTACTCGCTGCTCTACGGCTGGGCGACGCGCCGGTTCGGCCGCGCCGTCGACGCCGTCGTCGTCCTGGGGTCGGGCCTTGGTGGGGGAGAGCGGGTGACCCCGCTGCTCGCGGGCCGGCTGGAGCGCGGGCGCGCGGTGTACGAGAAGTCCGTGGCCGCCGGACGCGCCCCGGTCCTCGTCGTCTCCGGCGGAAAGGGCGACGACGAGCACTTGTCCGAGGCCGAGGCGATGGGCGACTGGCTCGTCGAGCGCGGCTTCGAGGAGCGGAGCCTGCTCCGGGAGGATCGGTCCACCGACACCGAGGAGAACCTGGAGTTCTCGGCCAAGATGCTGGAGGGCCGGGGCGACGTCGTCGTCGCGACCAGCAAATACCACGCGTTCCGTGCAGCCATCGTCATGCGCAAGGCGGGCATCCCCGGGTACACGGTCGGCTGCCGCACCGCGCGCTACTACTGGCCGAGCGCGACGATTCGCGAGTTCCTGGCGATCCTTCTCGAGCACTCGCGCGCCAACCTCGTGATCCTGATCCTGCTGTCGCTGCCGATGGTCATCTACCTCTTCAACTCCCTCGCTCAACTGATCGGACTTATGTGATGTCAGACGCCCACAAGGACAACGCCGTCGGCATGCCCAACGCGCATGGTGCACACGGACACGGCGATGCCACCCCCGACGCGACTCCCACCGCCTTCTGGGAGGCGCGCTACGGCGAGCGGGACCAGATCTGGTCCGGCCGCGTGAACGCGGTGCTGGCGGAGGTCGCCGGGTCCCTGACGCCCGGCCGAGCGCTGGACCTCGGCTGCGGCGAGGGCGGCGACGTCGTCTGGCTCGCCGAGCAGGGCTGGGACGCCGTCGGCGTCGACATCTCCCCGACGGCGGTGCGCCGCGGCCAAGCGGCGGCAGAGGACCGGGGCCTCGCGGGCCGCGCCCGCTTCGTCGCCCTCGACCTGGGTGACCCACGCTCCTTGAGCGGAACCGCTGCGGAAGGCGTGGGCGAGTTCGACCTCGTCTCGGCGAGCTTCCTGCAGTCGCCAGTGGAACTGGACCGGACTCGCATCCTGCGGGCGGGCGCCGGGCTCGTCGCACCGGGCGGGCACATCCTCGTGACGTCGCACGCGGCGCCGCCGCCGTGGGCGAGCCCGGAGCACCTGGCGGCCTTCCGCCCGATCACCCCGGAGAGCGAGTTGGCCGCCCTGGACCTGGAGTCGGCCTCGTGGGAGCCGGCGGTCGCGGAGATCCGCACGCGGGCGGCCACCTCCCCGGACGGCGAGCCCGCCGAACTCCTCGACTGCGTGGTCCTGATCCGCCGCATCGCCTTCTCCGGGCGTGCGGGGTTGGGCAGGATGCGGCGGGGGCGGGTAAGGGTGTGTGTCGGGTCGGAAACGGCCCGGGCG
>RRZT011314067.1_pt1 | contig 17278 bp, 33 predicted proteins | sample 2165551 | NCBI WGS metagenome assembly RRZT01 (sample SAMN10456910, study PRJNA506462) | wastewater metagenome | biome: wastewater; feature: sludge; material: wastewater sludge; isolation source: wastewater sludge with Escherichia coli K12::gfp cells carrying plasmid... | place: USA: Moscow, Idaho...
CGCCACCCTGGGAGTGAATGTCACCGCCAACGGCAAGTCTGCCCCTCTGGTGCAGCACATGGCCGAGGCGCTCGTCGCCGACAAGGCGCAGTCTGCCAAGCTGGCCGAGCTCGACGGTGAGATCGCGGCCCTCGCGCAGCAGGTCGCCAAGATCGCAAAGAAGGTCGGCGCATGACACGGACCTCCTTCGTCGGCTCCCTCGTCTCTCAGGCTGTCGTCGTCGTCATCGGCCTGCTCGTCGCCTTCGGTGTCCCGCTCACCAGTGAGCAGGTCGCCGCGATCATCACCGCCGCCGGTTTCGTCGGCATCATCCTCGCCCTCGTCCTGTGGGCGCAGACGGTGCCCCGCGAGCAGGTCGTCGAGCGCCTGATCGGTGACGCCGTGGTCGCGGGCGAAGCGAACAACCTCGTGCCCAGCGGCGCCGCTGTCCGCAACGTCACCGACATCCCGGTCGAGGACGTCGCGTCGGTGGACGCCCAGCAGGACTCCTAACCCTCACCCTAGCCGCCACGCTCAACGTCCCCACCCGCTTCGGCGGGTGGGGACGTTTTTGCGTTTCAGGAGGTCACAGCGTCGAGGCGCCGGGGATGACCGCCTGGGCGACCATATCACCCGCGGCGAAGACCTGCACGATGTCACCGTCGCGGATATCGACACACCAGTCGGCGTTCGGGTCGCCGAGGGTGCGACCCATGACCTCATCCTCAGTCCAATCGTCGGCATCGAGTGAGGCCAGCGGGACAGTGTGGCCCAGCTCGGCATAGACACCGCGACGGAGGCGGTCGATGCGGTCGTAGATCATCTCGGGCGTCGCCTCGATCCACTCGACCCGCAGGCCGGGGTTGATCGCGGTGGCCCGGGGCGCGGCGGCGACAAGCCACCCTCGGGGACGGTCCTGACTGTCACGCTTGGCGCGGACGATCTGCATCGATCCGGCCGCGGCCACCTCCTGCGTGAGGGCGGTGTGCTCGACGATCAGGGCGTCCAGCTCGTCGGGGACTCGGGGCGGGATCGGATCTCGCTCGGCCTCCCATGCCCGCACCGTGCGGGGATTGACGCCGAGGATGCTGGCGAGTTCGTCGAGGGTGAGGCCGAGCAGGTAGCGGCGGGCGGCGAACTCGGCGCCCGTCATGCGGTCAGTGGTGGTGGTCATGGTGGTGATCCTCTCAGTGGTGGCTGGTGGCGGCTCAGAAGCCGTCGCAGTCGGGGGCGCCACAGGAGCGGCCGCCGAAGCTGGAGCAGTTGCCGCCGGTGGGGCAGGAGTGGCGACGGCTGGCGGTGCGGCGGGCAGTGGCGGTGGCGGGGCGGTCGGAGACGATGCTGGCGATCGCGAGACCGGTGTGGTCACTCCACGTCACGCGGTCGACGGTGACGGCCTGGATTTCGCCGCTGCGCTTGGTGACGTAGGCGACGCTGCCGCCCCGGAGGCCGTAGCCCTTGACGCCCCAGCTGCCGTTGCGGAGCTTCGTGAAGGTGGTGTTGCTCATGGTCCCTGTCCTTTCGGGTCCGGCGGGGCTTCTCCCCTGCCTTGTGATAACTACTATACGCCCTGATTTAGGGGGTGCGCAAGTCCTGGGCTAGAGATTCTCTGGATTGCATGCAGATTGCACGCGGCCCTCCCTAGCAGGTTCCGGTCCTAGCCGTTACGCTTGAGGCATGGAGGTTCAAGTCCTCTCTCGGACACCAGACGAAACCCGCCTGATAGGCGAACATGCCTGTCAGACGGGTTTTCGCGCGTTCAGAGCACCCCTAGTAGTACCCTGTAGGCACGCTAGGACATGCCACGAATTGCACGTAGATTGCACGGAGAACCCATGACCGCACCGAAGCGCGGCTACCGCGCCAACCGCCGACAGTTCGGCGCACTCCGCAAGCTGCCCAGCGGCCGCTGGCAGGCCAGCTACACCGGCCCAGACGGAGCCCGCCACAAAGCCCACTCCACCTATCTCCGCAAGGGCGACGCCGAGGCCTGGCTCCGCGACGAAGAGCTGCTCATCGACCGCCACGAGTGGACACCGCCCGCCACCCGCGACCCCAAGACGGCCACACTGCCCACCCTCGGCGACTACGCAGAGACCATCATCGCCAGACGCCAGCAGCGCGCCCGCAAGCCCCTGCGGCAGTCGACCGCCGACAACTACCGCAAGCTCATCCGGCTCACCATCGGTGCCCACTCCATCGCCGAGCGACGCCTCAACGAGATCACCCCGCGCGCCGTGCAAGCCTGGTACGACGCACTGCCAGCCGACAAGCCGACCCAGCGCGGCAACGCCTACAACCTGCTCCACAGCCTCTTCGCCGACGCCGTACACGACGGCCTGATCCCCAAGAGCCCGGTCACGATCCGCGGCGCCGGTAAACCCAAGCCGAAGCGGACCGGGATCTCGCTGACCGTCCCCGAACTCCTTGCCTACCTCGACGCGATCGCCCCCGCCGGCCGCATGGACGCCCAGCTGACCGTCGACCGCCGCGTCGCGCTGATGCTCGCCGCCTGGTGCTCCCTGCGCTCCGGCGAGGTCCGCGCACTACGTCGCCGCGACATCCCCGACGACGGCTCCAGCGTGAGCGTCACCCGCACCCTGACCCGCGTCGGCGAAGGCGACGAGAGAGACTGGCACCTCGGCGACACCAAGACCGACGCAGGCGCCCGCACCGTCGCCACCCCACCGGTTGCCGCGCAGATCATCACCGCGTGGCTCGTCGACTGGGACGAGCGGCACCCCGACGCCACGCCCGACGCCCTGCTCTTCACTGCACTGGACGGCAAATCGCCCATGTCGGAGTCGACCCTGCGGGACGCGCACATCGTGGGCCGCGACGCGATCGGCAAACCGACCCTCACAATCCACGATCTGCGCCGCACCGGTGCGACCCTGGCCGGGCAGTCTGGAGCGACAGTCAAGGAACTGATGCACCGCCTGGGGCACACGCTGCCGCAGGTCGCGATGATCTACCAGGTGGCCGATGCGCAGCGCGACGCCGCCGTCGCCAGCCGCATGAGCGCACTGACGGAAGGGACGTGACCTGACGGGCGAGACGCACTCTGTGGCGCGGCAAATAGCACGCCTGTTCGTTTTGTCAGTGGCGTAGGCCATGCTCCTGCCATGAGAGATGAAGCAGCCCCCGGTGATCGCCGGGGGCTGCTGTCATTCCGACCTAGAGCTTGCCGAGTTCCGTGACGGCGTCCGCCATAAGAGCCTCGACTTCCAGGCCGAGACCCGAGGCCAGCGCCTCGACATCCCCGAGCGTGAATCCCATGGTCCCGCGAAGTCGCTTCGACCAGTAGGGCTCGCTCCGTCCGGCCAGCTCGACCAGATCCTTCTGCTGCAGGTTGCGGCGCACATTGGACGCATGGGAACGAAAGATACGGTCGCCGCGTCGCCGCTGTCGCAAGCCATGGCCATGGCTGTGAAGCTGCACATGGTGACCAACAGAAAAGATTTTTCGCGTAAGGACTTGCGCGCTTTCCCAATAGAAAGTATGGTTCAGGTATGAGCACTTCACAGACCTACCCCGAAAGGGTCGCGGCCGAGGTTCGCGCCCAGTTGGCGCGGGCCGGAAAGGACGCCGGCGACCTCGCCGACATCCTCCGCGTCTCGCGACCGACTGCGACCTCGCGCTGGACCGGCGCCAAGCCGTACGGCCTCGACGAGCTGTATGCGGTGTCTGTCGCGCTCGGCATTCCGGTTGCGGACATCGTGCTGCCGCACGCCGACGCTCCACCCGGCTCCGTGTCGCACGCCGCCTGACAGACGAAGACGGCCCGCAGCATCAGCCACGGACCGCCCCAAAACAGAAACCGACTCGGCCTCCACCACCAAGTATCAGCCGAGTCAGAGCCACAAGGAGATTGTATCAATGTCCACCCCAGACCGACAGGCCAGCATCATCACCGACTGGACCGCCGTCCTTGTCGATGCTCTGACCGTCGGCGACACCGCCCGCGCCGCCGTGGCGAGCGCGCCGATCACCGCAGCAGCTGAGGCGATCCTGGACGTGCTCGACCCGCAGGGCCACGTGTCCCCGGCTGTCACGCACAGCAATGGTCACTACGTCCCGCCCATGAGCCACGAGAGCCGACCATGAGCACGCCAGCCCCGCACGGGGCGCCCTTGACCGACCCCGAGGTTCTGCTCGGCAATCAAGGTGATGACGTCCACCCCGACGTGCTCGCATACTCGCGCACACTCGTCGGGAAGGTGACACCGTACCGGCTCCGCTGGCTCCAGCGGCAGTACGAGCGGGGGCTGCTCCAGCGGGCCGCGGCCGAGGATTGGACGGCGGCACTCGTCGTCTCCGGCCCCCACGGTTCCCGCACCGCCGATCCCCAGGGCGACCGCATCGCCGCCAAGATCACACGAAGGAGAGATGCATGACCGACACTTCCCGAGATGCCGCAGCGACGGACCAGATCGTGGCGGGATTCCTGCGCTCAGCGATCCAGAACGCCCAGCGACGGACGGATGCCTACATCTACCGCGGACTGGACACCAAGACCGTCGCCTACATGCGTGCAATGGTCGACAAGAACCCGAATCTGCGGCAGGTGCTGTCGCGAGCGGCGGACCTGCGCGAGTCGGACCGACGGGCGCCTCGGCGCAAGATTCCCCGGTTCGTCTACTTCATTCAGAATGCGACCACCGGCGCCATCAAGATCGGGACGGCGGTAGACCCTATTGGCCGCTTGTCAACCTTGCAGACGGGCAGCGATGCCGAGCTGTTGCTCATCGGGATCGCCACAGGAGGGATGGAGACGGAGCGCGCGCTGCATCAGCGCTTCGCGGCTACCCGCATCCGCGGGGAGTGGTTCGCGCCATCTCTGGAACTCCTGAGTGTGATCGAGGAGGCCTCGGCATGAGCGCCGTCCTCTTTCAGAACATGCCCCCGCTGTCGCCCGAGGAGTACGCGGCCCTTGAGGCCTCGATCTGCGAGCACGGCGTGCAGGTGCCGATCCTGCTGGACGAGAACAACGTCGTCATCGACGGCCACCATCGCCAGAAGATCGCCACCGAGCTCGGCGTCCCCTGCCCTAAGCGTCACCTGTTCGACCTCTCCGACCAGGAGAAGCGCACCCTCGCGCTGACACTGAACCTCGACCGCCGTCACCTCAACCGTGAGCAGCGCCGCGCGCTCATCGCCGCGTCGGTGAGGGCCGATCCCCAGCTGTCGGATAGGGAGCACGCCCGCCGCACTGGGACGAGTCACCCGACCGTCGCCGTCGTCCGGGAAGAACTGGAGTCATCGGGCGAGGTGGAAAGTCTTACCACCAGGACCGGGGCGGACGGCATCCAGCAGCCCGCATCGAAGCCTGACCCTCTCGCCGAGCAGGTCGCCGACGAGCCCGAGCCCGCAGAGCGCATCGACTACGACACCGGCGAAGTCCTCGACGAGACCCCCGTCGCCCCGACCGTGACCGGCCTCGACGGCAAGACCTACAAGCGACCCGAGCCGAACTTCCAGCGGCGCGCGCCGCTGCCGGAGGCGATCGCGAGCACGGTCTACGACGTGGCCCGCAAAGTCGAAAGGCTCGAACGAATGGTCGCCGACGACCGCCTGCCCCAGAACCGCGACAAGATCGCCGTGAGAAGCCACAGCGACCTTGTGCGAATCATCGACGCGCTGCAACGCGTCGCCGATCAGATCAACCCCAATCAGGAGTAACCGTGCATCAGTCTACTATCCCCGCCCTCGCTGAGAAGCCCCTGAACATCGAGGCCCGCGTCCTCAGCGTGTCGCCCGAACTCGCCGCCGAGTGGCTTGCGCGGAACCCCCGGAACCGCAACCTCAGCCACGCCGCCGTCGCCCAGTTCGCAGCCGACATGCAGGCAGGCCGCTGGAAGTTCACCGGCCAGCCGATCGTGTTCGACGGGTCCGGCAACCTCCAGGACGGACAGCACCGCCTCACCGCGCAGGTCAAGGTCGGCGCCGTCATCGACTGGCTCGTCGTCGGAGGAGTCGCGACCGCCGCCCAGAACTACATGGACATCGGACGCCCCCGCAGCGTCGCCGACCAACTCCGCATCGGCGGGTATGCGCTCGGGCATCATGTCGCAGCGGCGGCCCGACTCAAGCTGCTGTACGACGGTGAATCCAACCCGACGAAGCCGCAGATCCGCACCTATGCCGAGAAGCACCACGCAACCCTCGCCCGCTCCGCCCACCTCGGGAAGAGCGTCTCGCAGGTCATCGGCGGCTCAGAGTCCGCCTACGCCATCGCCCACTTCCACATGTCGCAGCTCGACGCCGACCTGGCCGACGGATTCTTCGACCGGCTGCGCTCCGGGGCCGACCTGCCCGCAACATCCCCGCTGCTGATCGCCCGGAACTACATCGGACGCGGCGGGCTCACGGTGGGCCGTGGCCACTCCGACACCCTCCGCGTCCGCTTCATCGACTACCTCCACAAGACGTGGAACCTATGGGTCGCCGGGAAGCGCATCAAGTCGTTCTCCGTGCCGTCCGGACACGTCACCCCGATCGAGCCGCTCGCCGCCGCCTGACACCACCGACCCGCACCGCCCGCCCCGACGACACCCGGGGCGGGCGGTGCCGTCCGTAGGAGAACCCCATGGCAAAGACTGCCAAGCCCGCCCCGCGCTACGTCACCCGCGCCGAGGCCGCCACCTACGCATCCTGCGCGATCAGCACCATCGACAAGCTGCTCGCCGACAAGTCGAGCAATGTCAACCGCTACGAGATCCTCCGCGAGCCGCGCGTGGACCTCAACGAGCTGGACGCCCACATGTCCCGCAATCTGTGGAGCAAGCCATGACCGTCCTCGAAGCCTCGGCCGCCGCCAAGGCCGCGCAGGACGAGCTGGTCAAGGCCGAGCACAGCGTCCTGATGGCCGCGGAGATCGCGCAGTACGCCCTCGAGGACTACGCCGACCGTCCCGCCATCGCCGCCCTGCTCGACGCGCTCACCGCCTACCAGGCCGCGGAGGCAGCCCGTCAGAGGGCGCGCGACACCCTGGCCGCCGCACTCGAGAAGGAGCTCGACCGATGACTGTCACCCCGATCCGCCGCACCTCCCCGAAGCCCGCCGACCGCGAGTTCCAGGCGTCGATGGCCCGCAACCTGGCCCGGATCGTCGCCGGCTACGACACGGCAGGCACCAGCCCCGAGGTCGCCGCCGACGTGCGCGCCATCCCCGACCTGCTCAACGACATCGCAGACACGCTCGCCGAGGCCGCCCGCGAACTCGCAGTCCACGCCGAGGAGACGCGGCTCGACCGCCTCGCCGAAGCCGCGCGCGACGCCTACGACGAGCGGGAGGCGCTGTGAGCACCCGCCGCTACAACCTCCAGTGCGCCGCCGCCATCGCGATCGGCCTCGCACTGCTCGCCGTCATCTACCTCATCGCTAGATAGGAGTGCCATGCACACCGCACCACGCCGCGCCTACACCGGCGCGCAGAGCCAGTGGCTCAACGCCCTCGACGCCTTCTTCGGCATCATCCGCCCCACTCACCCACGGAGGGCCGCCCGATGAGCTGCGACGGATCCGGCGAACTGCGCTGGGGCTGGACGTGTCCCGGCTGCGCAGCGTGCTGCCCGGATGGGTCTGAGCGGTGGGATGACCGATGACCCTGCACATCATCGACGTGCTGCAAGGCACCGACGAATGGCTACAGGCACGACTCGGCATGATCACCGCCTCAGTCGTCGGTCAGCTCATCACACCCAAGACGATCAAGCCCGCCGCCAACCCCGCCGCCCGCGCGCTGGTCGCCGAGCTTGCAGCCGAGCGAATCACCCAGTGGACCGGCGACTCGTACATGTCCGACGACATGATCCGCGGCCACCTCGACGAGCCCTATGCCCGCGACGCCTACGCACAGGCCACCGGGCATCAGACCGCCGAGGCTGGCCTGCTGGTCCGCGACATGGACGGCTACCAGCTCGGCTACTCACCCGACGGGCTGATCGGCGACGACGGCCTGGTTGAGATCAAGTCACGCCTACCGAAGAAGCACCTCGCCGCCGTGGTGGCCGACGAAGTGCCCGCCGAGAATATCGCCCAATGCCAAGCAGCGCTGCTCGTGTCGGGCCGCGCGTGGTGCGACTACGTGTCGTTCTGCGGCGGGATGCGCTTGTGGATCAAGCGCGTCTACCCCGACCCCCGCTGGCAGGACGCGATCCTCACCGCCACTGCAGCCACAGAGAAGGCGATCACCGAGACGATCGCCGCCTACCACACACACACCAAGGGCCTCCCGATGACCGAGCGGCCCGTCTAAGACCGGGAGATACAACTATGAAGATCACCGCCGAGCCACGGTCGGATCAGCTGAACGCTGACGACCTCATCGGCTCGTCGCGCATCGTGACCATCACTGGGGTCCGCGCTGGCACCGCCGAGCAGAAGTACGACATCATGCTCGCCGGCGAGACGCGCGTCTGGCGTCCACCGGTCACCGTCGTGCGCATCCTCCTCGCCGCATGGGGTGACGAGTCGGACGTGTGGGTCGGTCGCAGCGCCGAACTGTACCGCGACCCCAAGGTCCGCTTCGGCCCCGATCAGACGGGCGGCATCCGAGTCCGCGCCCTCTCGCACATCGACAAACGCATGTCGGTCGCAGTGCAGGAGAAGCGCGGCAAGCGGAAGATGCACGTCGTCGAGGTGCTGACCGACGTGCCAGCGCCCACCGCTGAGGTGCCCACCCTCACCGACGCCCAGATCGACGCGGCCACCACGACCGACGAGCTGCGCGGCATGTGGTCCGCAGCCACGCCCGAGCAGCAGCGGCGCATCAAGGCCCGCGTCGCCGAGCTGGGTGAGTCGTGATCTGGCTCGACGGCCCACTCGGAGCGCTCGACACCGAGACGACGGGCACTGACCCTGAGACGGCACGCGTCGTCACCGCATGCGTCGGCATGGGCATGGCCCCGGGCCAGTGGTCGCCGATGGAGTGGCGACTCAATCCCGGCGTCCCGATCCCCGCCGGGGCGGCCGCCGTGCATGGCATCACCGATGCCGACGTGACCGACTGGACTGCGCCTGCCGATGCGCTCGCCGAGATTCGAGGGAGGCTGGTCAACGCGGCGACCTACGAGGTGCCCATCGTCGGCCACAACCTCGCCTACGACCTGACCTTGCTCGACCGCGAGTTCCGCCGCCACCTCGGCGCGGAGCTTCCCGTGGGCCTGCTGGTGCTCGACACCCTCGTGCTGTTCCGGCGCTTCGACCTCACCACGGGTGGGCGACGACTCGAGCAGCTCGCGGCACGCCATGGCATCACCTTCCCGGCTCACGACGCGACCGCCGATGCGCTGGCCTCACTGCGGCTGCTGCACATCCTCGCCGCCGACAACGACCTACTCCCCCTCGCCAGCGTCCACGACCTGCAACCCCTGCAAGCCAAATGGCACGCCGCCCACCAGACGGCCGCCGCATCTAAGCGCCTCGGCAACGGTCAGTCCGCCGACGGCTTTGACGCCCACTGGCCCATGAGGCCATTCACCGAAAGCGAGCCAGCATGTTGAGGATCGGCTCGCTCTTCAGCGGCTACGGCGGTCTCGACAGCGCCGTGCAGGAGGTGTTCGGCGGCTCACTCGCGTGGGTCGCCGACCCCGCGCCCGGCCCGTCCAAGGTGCTCGCCTACCGCCACCCTGACGTGCCCAACCGCGGCGACATCACCGCCGTTGACTGGTCCACTGTCGAGCCGGTGGACGTCATCACGGGGGGCAGCCCCTGTCAGGATTTGAGCTCGGCCGGCCGACGCGCCGGCATGACCGACGGCACCCGCAGCAATCTCTGGGTGCAGATGAGAGAGGCCATCCATGCCATCAGACCGCGATATGTCGTCTGGGAGAACGTCCGAGGCGCGCTCTCCGCGAGCGCCGCTAGCGCGGTGGAATCCGAACCGCGACTGCTGGGAGACGGACCGCGTGGACCTGCTCTCCGGGCTATCGGACGTGTGGTCGGAGACCTGGCCGACTGCGGGTACGTGGGCGGATGGGTCGGTCTACGCGTCGCCGACTTGGGCGGATGCCATGGACGCTTCCGGGTCTTCCTCGTCGCCCGTGCTGCCGACGCCGAATGTGGGGAACAACGAGAACCGACAGTCGGCAGGTTTCGGCATGAACCTCGGCGAGGCGCTGGGGATCGTCAGCCGCTGACCTTGCTCCGCACCCCGACCGCGCAACTCGCGATCAACGGCGGCAGCCAGCACCCCGACAAGCGCAGGGCGGGCGGCCACGGGCCGACGCTGGCCGACGAGGTGGAGCACCTCTTGCCGACACCGCGCGCATCCGACGCGACGAAGGGCGGCCCGAATCAACGCGGCTCCAAGGGGGACCTCATGCTGCCGAGCGCCGTCATGCAACTATTCCCGACTCCCGCCGCCTGCAACCCGAATGACAGCGAGGGGGCCGAGACATGGCTCGCCCGACGTGAGCGGGTCAAGCTCACGGCGCAGAACGGGAACGGGATGGGGATGCCGCTCAGTATCGCCGTCCAACTCATTCCGACGCCTTCCGTGGCCGACGCTGCGGGCGGTCATGAACGGCGGGGCGGCATGCGGGGGCACGAACTACTGCTCAAAGGGCTGGCCAAGGAGGGGCATCTAGACCGCTTCGGCCGCTACGCCCGAGCCATCGCCAGCCATGAGCGGCTCGCGGGTCGCCCGGCACCCAGCCCGACCGAGCCCGGCGCGAAGGGCAAGCCTCGCCTCTCGTCCAGTTTCGTCGAGTGGATGATGTGCCTGCCCGATGGCTGGGTGACCGATGTGCCCGGCCTGTCCCGCTCCGAGCAGCTCGCCCTGCTCGGCAACGGCGTCTGCCCACCGCAAGCAGCCGCCGCGCTACGTCACCTGCTGGAGCGGGCCGCATGATCCGCTTCCTGCTCGTCCTCACCCTCACGGCCGCCACCCTGGCGGTCGTCCTGCTTTCCGGCGTCTTGCTCCCGAGCGACGCCACCGACTACCCGGAAGGACCAGGCCATGACTGACCGATCCATGACCTATCGCAAGAAGGCCGTCGTCATCGAGGCAATGCATCTCACCGACATCAACGCCGCCGAAGTGAGCCGGTGGCTCGCGTCGTTCGGTGTCCACGCGATCATGCGTGGCGGCCCCACAGGTGGCTTGCTCGGCGCGACGCTGACGATCCCCACACTGGAGGGCGATCACCTCGCTCTCGTCGGCGACTTCGTGATTCGAGGTGTCCAGGACGAGGCATACCCGTGCAAGCCAGACATCTTCGAGGCGACCTACGAGGCGGTGGGCCATGACTGACCTCGGAGGCATCAAAGGCCGTCTCAAGCTCGTTGTGGGCGACGCCGAGGTTGACCTCGGGTCCGTCTTCCTGCCACTCACCCTGACCCGCGTTAGCCAGGAGAAGTCGCCCTACATGCACCTCGGGCTCGGCGTAGACCTGGAGGAAGTGCGCGTCATGGTGACCGAGCTGTTCAGGCAAGCCGAGGCGGTGGACCATGACTGACCAGACCCGCTCTCACCCGAGGTGCTGGCGAGGCGACCACTACGAACACGAGTGCGCTCGCCCTAGTGGCCGCACCTGTATCGACTGCGGTGCACCCGCAGGAACACCGTGGGGTCCGTATTGGTGCCCAGCCTGCGATGTGGAGCGCCTCGACCGGATCGCAGCGCAGATGGAAGACATGGTGGATCATGACTGACCCGATGACCGGCCCCAGACTCGTCGACTCCCCCTGCAACGGGGCGACACTGCCGAACTGCGACTGCTGCGGCAGGTTCACCTCAAGACCGACCAGAGTAGACAACTCATGGCGTGGCGGCGGGATGTTCGTCTGTGCAGAGCTGTTGCTCTGCCCCCACTGCACCGACAACTGCTCGCTCATTATCACCCACAAGGAGACGCGATGACTGACCCACTGACCGACGCCGACCTCGACGCCATCGAGCAGCGAGCCAACGCAGCGACCGAGGGGCCATACCGGGTCGACACGATAGGCGGCGACCCCCGCGTCGGCGTCGGCATCCTCTCGCACGTCATCGACTACTTTCTCCGCGAAGGCGGCCAAGAGCAGGGCTTCCGCGATGCCGAGTTCCTCGCTCACGCCAGCAGCGACGTGCCTGCCCTACTCGCAGAGGTCCGCCGCCTGCGGGCCATGGAGCAGCGTGTACGGGAGTATGCGCGCCACCTCGCGCGACCCTTCGCCGACGGAGTGCCCGACCGGGAGGGTGAGCAGATCGCGTCTGAGCTCCTCGCCGCGCTGGACGGGAGCGAGAGATGACCCGTCCCATCGACCTCGAAGAGCACGCCCGCAGACGAAGCGCAGTCCGAGCAGGACGCGAGGCAGGTGAGTCGACCCGAGCGATCGCCGACCGTCTCGGCCTCGGTCACAGCACCCTGTACAGCTGGATCCGCGACTACGCACCCGACCTCATGTCGTCGCTGCATACTCGCTCCCAGCTCGACGAGGACGAGTGCGAGCGGCGACGTGACGCTCTCGACCGCGCCTACCACGCGGGCGGCATGGTCGCCGATGCAGCCGACGAGCTAGGACTGGTCACGGCGTCGCTGCGGTCGTGGATGCGTCGCCATATGCCGACTCACCCGCTGACCACAAGCGACCAGCGGCGCACGTCAGCCGTCCCAGCTGATCCGCCCCCGCCGATGCTGCGCTCTGAGGCCATTCTCGGCGCGCAGTCCTGGCGCGTGACCTCCTACGCCGTGGCCGACTCGTGGCGCGTGGACTGCCATGTCTGCCTGCGCCGCTTCACCCGCGAAGCCAAGGCCCGCGCCGACCGCCTGGCCGATGCGCACGCCCGTATGCATCACCTGCCGCCGACCGTCACCGAGCGCGGCCTCACTGTCTGGGGCCACCGTCAGTCGGTAGCCGCCTGACCCCACCCCCGCGGCCCGTCCTCACTGAGGGCGGGCCGCTTCGCATACCTGAAAGGACCACACCATGACTGACCGCTCTATTCACCTCGACGTCGCGCAGACACCGGGCGAAAACGCAACCCGCCTCGCTAGCCAGCCCGCTCAGTCCCTCGCCGAGACGATGGTCAACCACGTCCTGAATGAGTTCATCGCCGCGCACAGTACCACTAGCTTCGCCGAGGGGCGCGAGGATACGCCTGTGCCGTATCAGGGCTGGTACTGGCGGCGTGTCGACTTCTTCGGCCGCATCACCATCGCCGACGGCGACGGCCAGGTTGCCATCTGCGAGAGCAACAAGTGGGGCTATCCGGAGCGCTCACTCACCGACGCTGAGCGTGAACACTTCCTCGCGCTCGTGTGGGAGGCGTACATCGCCTCCCGGCAGGGAGGACGGCTGGACCTCATCCGGCAGGCGACCCGTGAAGCGCTCGAGCGGGCAGGTCAGTACATCGCCCAGATGAGTGGCCCCTTCGAGGGGGCGGCTGGTGACTGAGAACCGCCTGGCGCTCCTCCCGCCCGTCCCCGACCTGTGGGTCGACGTATCCAGCCACCTACCGCCTGAAAGGACTACCCCATGAGAATCGAAAATGCCCGCCGCGTCCGTGACCTCGCGCAGGAGGTCGTGCATCTGATCGACGCCGCCGCCGCACGCGCCCACCGCGACCGCGAGGCGACCAATGAGCACTACTACTCCGCTGGCCTGGACCCGCTGCCCGGCCCGCCCGACCTCGCCTACACCCCCGAGTCGTCGGCTCTCCGGCGCCGCTCAATGGACCTGACCCGCGCACTGGCCGAAATGAGGAAGCCATGACCACCCCACTCCACGTCGCTGACCGTGACCCCTCCACCTACAGGCGGGCCGAGTCGTGAGCGCCGCACTGCAGCAGGCGATGCTGGAGTACGGGCAGGCGATCCGAGGCGACTGGTCGGACTTCGACGGGGGCAATGAGCAGGCCGTCATTACGGGCTGGGTCGCAGAGATGCGCAACCCGAACCCAGTCCACGACCTCATCTGGCACCGCCGAGATCTCGGCATCTGCGAGGCAGGCGGAGGCCACTGGTGCGGTAGCTGGTACGGCTACTGCGATGCGGAGTGCGGCTGCCCCTGCGTGGAGGTGGCGTCGTGAGCGCCGCCGACTGGATCGCTGAGCAGCGCCGGATCGAGCAGGCCGCAACCGAAGGGGGCTGGCGCGCTGCAGTAGTGGCGCGGTACGTGGACGACGACGGGTGCGAGCGAGGCAAGGGTGCCATCTACCCTGCCGGACCAATGGGCCCGCCGCCCCTCTTCGTGACACCCGACTGGGTGGCTGCCGACGCCGAGTTCATCGCTGCCGCCCGCACCGCTCTACCCAAGGCGCTCGACGCGCTGGAAGCCGTGCTCGCGCTATGGCCCGATGCCGACCCGTGCGACCGCTGCGTCCACGTCGACTGCGAGGTCGTGCGTGCCGTTACCAAGGCGCTGGGGGTCGAGTCGTGAGCGTCTACTGCACCGACTGCACCCGCGACCTACGCCGAGGCCACCTCGCCACCTGCCCACAGTCACGTGAATCAGCCCGTCGGTGCTTCATCGACGACGTGACCGAGATGCGCGCACACGGTGAGACACCGGAGCGTGCAGCCAGCCGCCTGGGCATGACCATCGACGCCGTAGCGCGACGACTGCGCCGCTATGGCATGCCGTGGCTAGCCGCCGAGGCGGCCCAGACTCAAGCACGAAGGAAGAGACTCCATGCCTGACCTGATCATCAAGACCTGCCGATATGCCCAGAGTGCGGCCCCCAAGGCCAGACGGATGGAAGCTGCATGATCGCCAACCGAATCCCACCCAGTGCGCGCCGGAGGCGCCTCATTGGCAAGCAGCGCCAGGTTGCACACCTGCGGCACATCGCTGCGCATATCCGCACCGATGCCGAGTGGCGCAAGCGTCAACGACCGCGCTGGGACCGTGAAATCATCCGGCTCACGATCGGCGGTCCACGAAAGAACGCCGACCCAGACATGTACCTCAAGCTGTGGGGAGCGCCCCTCAGCCTGGGAGACCTGGCCGCACTCGAGGGCATGCCCCTCCTGCCGATCGGTGGATGGGGCGTGTTTCAGACCCCGCCCATGGCCGCGCTCGGTGCGGCCGCAGTCAAAGGAGCGGCCCACCCGGCAGGCATCGCATACCTGGTGACACTGGCCATGGCCACCCTCTTCTCCGAGGCCACCCTCTCCGAGGCCGCCGCGTTCGCCGCTGACTGCATGCACATGTGCCCCATTGCCGAGACAGCCCCGAGGGCATCGGCAAATGAGTGGACCACGGTCGGCCTCACGATCGTCAACACGTGGCAGGCGCGGCGTTCCGCCGGCGGTAAGGGCGTCGGCGACGAGGCCCGCCTGGCCGAGATCTTGGCCGACTTCCGCGACACCGCAGCGATGCGTCAGGTCCGGCAGGCCGAGATGGACCTGGCCAATGCACGGGTGGGCATTTACCGGGGTGCGGCTCTGCGGAGAGCACCCCAAGCCGCTGTGCTGGGAGCGCTCGCCAGTGCCGATAGCCAGCAGGCGCTGACTATCGCAGGCGAGGTCGCATCCCCTCACCACGCAAAGGAGACTCCATGCCTGACCTGATCATCACCGAGGCGCTGGTAGAGCGGTGCGCGAGAGCCATGTACGAGGCCAGCATTGCCAACGCCGGACCACACCACGCCGCGTTCGACGAGCTGCCTGCCTACTGGTACAAGGCGCTCGCCACCCAGGCCCGCGCCGTCCTCGCCGAGGCGCTCCGACTCGCACCCATCCCAGGCCCGCTCGACGGGCAAGAACCACTGATCGGAGAGACGCCGTGACGATCTACTACCAAGACGAGCATGTCGCCGTCCATCACGGCGACTGCCTTGACGTGCTGGCGACTCTGCCGGATGCGTCGGTCGATGCAGTGGTCACCGATCCGCCGTATGGCATTCGCTTCATGGGCCGCTCGTGGGACGGGGCCGACATCGAGTCCGCGACCGCGACCCGCCGCGCTCAGGCCGCGATGCCCGACGACGGACGCTCCGGCGCGAACGGAGGCTACCGGTCCGCGTCGACCGAGGCAGGCCGCTACAACCTGTCCGCAAACGCCACCTTCGGGCACTGGTGCGAAGCCTGGGCGCGCGAGTGCCTCCGCATCCTCAAGCCCGGCGGCCACATGCTCGCATTCGGCGGCTCACGCACCTGGCACCGCCTCGCGAGCGCCGTCGAGGACGCCGGTTTCGAGATCCGCGACAGCATCGCGTGGCTGTACGGCTCCGGCTTCCCGAAGTCGCTCGACGTGTCGAAGGCCATCGACCGCTCGGCTGGTGCCGAGCGTGAGGTTGTCGGCAAGGGCGAGAACTACGGCCGCTCAAAGCGTGCGGACGGCAAGGCGGTGCTCGGCGACTTCGCTGGCACATGGGACGTCACCGCACCCGCCACCCCCGACGCCGAACGCTGGCAAGGCTGGGGCACCGCGCTCAACCCCGCCTTCGAGCCGATCGTCGTCGGCCGCAAACCCCTCGCCGGGACCGTCGCCGCCAACGTCCTGACACACGGAACCGGGGCGCTCAACATCGACGGGTGCCGGGTCGGAGACGGGTCCGACTCACAAGGGGCCCGCCCTGATCACGAGGCGTCGGCGCGAAACAGATACGACCAGTCCGGCGCGGTCGATTTCGCAGCGACGCCGGGACCGCGCGGGGGATCGCCCGCTGGCCGCTGGCCCGCGAACGTCCTGCTCGACGAGACGCAAGCCGCCGCGCTCGACGAGCAGAGCGGTGAGCGCCCGGCTGGCGGCAAGGTAACCGGCAACCAGACGTCCAGGACTGGCGACAACGGGATCTACGGCGCGTTCGGCGCTGTCGAGAACCAGCCCTACGGCGACTCAGGCGGCGCGTCCCGGTTCTTCCCGACCTTCCGCTACAAGGCCAAGGCCCCGTCGTCGGAGCGACCCCGCATCGACGGCATCGCCCATCCCACCGTCAAGCCGCTGGCACTCATGCAGTGGCTCGTGCGTCTCGTCACCCCACCGGGCGGCGTCGTCCTCGAGCCCTTCGCCGGCAGCGGCACCACGGCCGAGGCGTGCGTCGCCGAGGGGTTCCGCTGCATCGCCATCGAGCGGGGGGCCGACTACCTGCCGCTCATCGTCAGCCGCCTCGACAAGCCCATCCAGATCACCCTCGACTTCGGAGAGCCAGCATGACCACCTATCTCGGCGCCCTGTCCCACGGTGACGAGCGCCTCGCCCTGCACCGCGACGGCGACCTCATCCATTGGGAGGCTGCGTGGCGTGGGAGCAGCACCGGCCCACCCCGCCGAGCCCACGACGCCATCGAGCAGTGGATCACCAGCGTCACCGACGACTGGACCGAGCAGGCCGAGCTCAGACGCCGCGCCCTCGACATCAGAGCACGC
>RRZT010084929.1_pt1 | contig 17274 bp, 16 predicted proteins | sample 2165551 | NCBI WGS metagenome assembly RRZT01 (sample SAMN10456910, study PRJNA506462) | wastewater metagenome | biome: wastewater; feature: sludge; material: wastewater sludge; isolation source: wastewater sludge with Escherichia coli K12::gfp cells carrying plasmid... | place: USA: Moscow, Idaho...
AACTTCTCCATCCATAACTTGATATAAGTGCTATTTGTCTCTAAATAAAAAGCAAGTTTTCTTTCTTGACACCAATGAACAATCTTTTTTACTTCTTCTAAAGGCAGTGCTTGATGCATAATAACATGATCATGATCTTCTACATAAGTACCATTTCCTAAAATCATCCCATCTAGCTCGCATAGATTTCTTTGTAAGATTTCATCTTTAGAACAACCTGTACAAATATAGACTTTATGTCCATGAGCTCTGGCTTGATCAACAGCTTTTCTTGCTGAATCAGGTAACTTTGTTTCATAGTCAATCAATGTTCCATCAACATCTAAAAATACAATTTTACTCATACTTTTCTCCTTTTTCTTATAACTTCATTGTACTAAAAATAAAAGGGAAAGTCATGATAATCTTAAAAGTCAATACTATAATGTTGATGGAATTAAAAGGCACAAACATCACTTGGTTCGCTAACAATCTTATTATATTAAAGTCTTTTACTCAATTTGTCTCAAGTTTAACAAGTGATATAAAAGAGATACACAGGAGAATTATCTATATGAGAAAAGATTTAGGAGATAAAATGCTATTTATGCCTTTTGCTTGCAACATATGATCAAGATGGTAAAGCCAATGCCATGAATGCTGCTTGGGGTGGTGTTTATGATTATAATCAAGTTTATGTATCACTTTCTAAACATAAAACAACAGATAATTTAGAATTAAAGAAAGCTTTTGCTTTATCATTTGCGACAAAGAAAACTGAAAAGATTTCTGATTATTTCGGTGTTGTTTCGGGAAATAAAGAAGATAAGATTGCTAAAAGTGGTGTCCATATAACACCTTCAAAACATGTTGATGCACCAATTATTGAAGAATATCCACTTACTTTAGAATGTACTGTTGAATCTTTTGAAGATGGAAACTTAATTGGAAATGTTGTGAATGTTTCTATTGATGAAGATTATTTAGATGAAAATGGTAAGATAGATGTAGATAAAATGGAAATTATTGCTTTTGATATGATCAATAATACGTATCGTGTTTTAGGGGAAAATGTTGGTAAAGCTTTCAAAGATGGTTTTGATTTATAAAAAATAGTGCATCATTTGATGCACTATTTGTAGTTGTGATAGTAGCGTTCTGGTAAAGGAGCGTGTTTTTTATAGTTTTGAATATATAAAGGAAGATAAATAAGAGCTTCTTTTAAGGTTTGTTGGTAGATTTTATCAAGAATATCATTATATTTTTCCATTTCTTTATTATGATGGTAGTTAATAATTAAACCTTGGAGTTTATGAAAATTGAATGTGAGATGGAAACATCCATAAATAAGCCCCCTTTTTAAAAAGCTAGGGGCTTTTAATAAATGATCAATTCTTTTTAATCCTTTAAGAGCTTTTTTAATATCTAAATAAGATAGTTCAGGGAAAAAGGATTGAATAGTACATATTTCTTTTTCTTTAAAGCGAATATGTTCATAGATTTCTTTATGCAAAGGATCTTGATGATGTCTTTTTAAAAGAAGACGATCATAATCAGATTCTATTTCAAAATGATCCATATTTGTATTTTTAATCATCTTTTTAATATAAGGGTGCATTTGACTATCTAATAAATAATGACAAATAAAACCAAGAATATAAGCAAGTTGTGCTTCACTTTGAATAATATCTTGTGCCTTTTCAAAGAAAGTATTGGCTTTTTCTTGATGCATCTTTCTTGCTATTTTATTCCATCTTTCATAAAAGAAAATATCTGGACCATGAAGACCAATTAAAAAACAATTTTCATTTCTAAGTAATAAATCTTTAATATTTTGATCATCAAGATGTTTATAAACATCTTTACCAAAACAATAATGTGTATATCCAGCAGGCATTAGAGAAGTTCCTTATATTGTTCTTCTTTAAAACCAACAAGAACTTTGTCTTTCGTTTCAAGTATAGGTCTTTTAACAAGCATTCCATTAGTAGAAAGCAGTTCTAATTGCTCATCTTCACTTAAAGTCGGTAAAATATCTTTTAAATGTTTTTCTTTATAAAGATTACCTGATGTATTAAAGAATCTTTTAAGTGGTAATCCACTCTTTAAATAAAGTGCTTTTAATTCATCTTTATTTAGTTTTTCTTCAACGATATGTCTTTCATCAAACTCAATTTGATGATCCGTTAAGAATTTTTTAGCTTTTTTACATGTAGAACATTTTGGATAACAAATAAATAACATAAATATCCCTCCTGTTTCCATCATATCAAAATTACTGATAAATGAAAAATAATAAGGCTTATTATTGTATACTATTTAAAGATGTGATAAAATCTATTCAAATAAAGATAGAGGCGCAAGATGTTATGAGATTATTATTATTTGATGCAACAAGGTAATGAAGGAGGAGCACTTGCCGAAAGATTGTATCTATTGCATGAGGTATAATCTTGGGTGTCTAGGGAAGACCTATTCAACTGTCATTATCTAAAGGTAATGGGGAGCTATCATTGATAACGAATTTTTTTGTTGCAATGATACTCATTGCAATTTTTTATTTGTCACTTTTTATATGAGGATGAATAAAATATAGGGAGGAAATTATGAACGATATTATTGAAGCTATAAGTTGTGAAAGAGAAATCATTCAACTTAAGTTATTAAATGTACCAAAACATCCTAAAATGATTGCGAAAATCTTTTCTATATTAAAAGATGAAGAAATTAATGTAGACATGATTTCACAAGTTACTGTTGATGATTTTGTACAAATTGAAATTACATTAGATCAAGAATTCCAATTAAAACTAAATCAAGCAATCATGAAATTAAAAGATGAATTTAAACAAATTCAAATTTATCAAATTAGAAAATACGCTAAAGTTGCTGTTGGGGGAAAATTGGTGGAAACAACACCAGGTTTAGCAGCTGAAGTATTTGATGTCTTAGGACAAGCTAATATTCATTTTTATCAAATTACGACAAGTAAAAGAACAATTTCTTTAGTTATTGATAAAAAGAATTTAGATCAAGCAATTCAATTATTAAAAGAAAGATTTCATATCGAGGAGGATAAATAAATATGACAATTTTTGAAGGAAGTGCAGTTGCACTTGTATTACCAATGTTTGATAACGGAGACATTGATTTTGAAGGATTTAAAAAACAAGTTCAAAGAATGATTGATGGTGGTGTACAAGCTTTACTTGTAAATGGAACAACAGGTGAAACAGCAACCATTACAATTGAAGATGAATTTAAATTATTAGATCTAACATTAGAACTTGCGAAAGGAACAGGGGTTAAAGTTATTTGTGGAGCTGGTTCAAATGATACACAAACAGCTTTAAAGAAAGCACGTTATGCTAAAGAAAAAGGGGCAGATGCGATTCTTGTTGTAACACCTTACTACAATAAAACAAGTCAAAGAGGTTTAATTCAACATTATACAACAATTGCTGATGCTGTTGATATTCCAATGATTTTATACAATGTACCAGGAAGAACAGGATTAAATATTTCAGTTGATACCGTTGTTGAACTTGCTAAACATAAAAATATTCAAGCAATGAAAGATGCCACTGATAATATTGCTTATGCCATGGAAGTCTTAGCGAAAACAGCTGATTTAGACTTTGATTTATATTCAGGATGTGATGATAATATCCTTCCATTTATGGCAGCTGGAGGAAAAGGAGTTATTTCTGTTACTTCTAACTTATATCCAGAAGCGGTAGAAAAATTAACACAATTAATTTTAAAAGGAAATATTAAAGAAGCACAACCATTAGCTTATGCTTTAGATCCTATTTCACGTTTATTATTTATTGATGTTAATCCAATTATGCCTAAAGCAGCTCTTGCTAAAATGGGAGTATGTGGAGAACATTTAAGATTACCATTAATTGAAACTACAGAAGAAAATAAAAAAGCATTATTTGGTGCAATGGATGAATTTGAAAAATTGGGGTATTAGGATGAAAGTATTATTATATGGATATGGTTTGATGGGTAAGAAAGTTGCTCATCAATTAAGAGAAAAAGATGAATTTGATTTAATTGGTGTGGTTTCTTATGAATTTGATGAAAAAGCACCAGAAGCAATGTATAGTAATTTAACAGAAGTCCAAGATCGTGCGGATGTGATTATTGATTTTTCACATCCAAACAATCTTGATGATATTTTAGCTTACGCTAAAAAGAATAAAACAAAAGTTGTTTTCGCAACAACTGGTTTTTCTAAGGAACAATTAGATAAGATTGAAGAAGCTTCTAAAGAAATTGCTATCTTCCAATCTTATAATACAAGCTTTGGAATTCAAATGGTGACAAAAATTTTAAGACAAGTTGCTAAAGAATTCTATGATAATGGTTATGATATTGAAATCTTAGAAAAACATCATAATCAAAAGATTGATGCACCATCAGGTACAGCAAAGCTTTTATATGAAGTAATGGAAGATGAAATTAAAGAAACAACACCTGTATATGATCGTAGTGCACTTCATGAAAAAAGAAAGAAACAAGAAATTGGAATTCAAGCACTTCGTGGTGGAACAATTTTTGGTGAACATGAAATTATGTTTGCGGGATTAGATGAAATTATTGAAATTAAACATACAGCTTTATCAAAAGATGTTTTTGTTCAAGGTGCTTTGGCTGCAGCTAAAGCTTTGCAAGATAAAGAAGCTGGTTTATTTACATTAAAAACACTTTATTAGGGAGAAAAGAAATGGTTTTACAAACTGAATTTGCACAAATTAAGGGAAACGATTTATACATAGATGATGTGAAAGCAACTGATTTAGTAAAACAATATGGGTCACCACTCTATGTTATGTCAGAAGGGCATATTAGAAAACAATTTAATACATTAAAAACAAAAATGATTGATAAATATGAAAATACATTACCATTATTTGCTTCAAAATCATTTTCGTGTAAAGCAATCTATAAATTAGCTATGGAATATGGAGTAGGAATTGATTGTGTTAGTGCAGGAGAAATCTCTGTTGCTTTAAAAGCAGGATTTGATCCTAAAAAAATCTATTTCCATGGAAATAATAAATTACCTTCAGAAATTCAATACGCATTAGAAAATGGTGTAGAAAACTTTGTTATTGATAACTTCTATGAAATTGAACTTGTTGAAGAAATTGCTTCAAAATTAAATGTCATGGTCAATGGTTTAGTCAGAATCACACCAGGTGTTTATGCGGGTGGACATGATTATATCCGTGTTGGAGCCAAAGATACAAAATTTGGTTTTTCAAGTCATGATAATACATACTTAAAAGCAATTAAAAAAGTTATTGATGCACCACATATCAACTTTGATGGAATTCATTGTCACGTAGGTAGTCAAATTGAAGAAATTCAAGCTTATGTACTTGCAATGAATAAATTTGTAGATATCGCTTATGAAATCTATGATATCTTTGGAATCGTTATTAATAAATTAAATGCTGGTGGTGGTTTTGGTATCCAATATACAGCAAGTGATCACCCACTAGAATTTGATGATGTTGTTTCAACAATCATGGATATCATCTATAAAGGTTTCGATAAAAGAGATATGAAAAGACCAATGGTCTTAGTAGAACCAGGACGTTATTGTGTAGGTAATGCTGGAATTACTTTATATACAGTAGGTTCTTATAAATATATTAGAGATATTAGAGATTATATTAGTGTCGATGGTGGAATGACAGATAACATTCGTTCATCATTATATAATGCTAAATACGATGCTGTTATTGCTAATAAAGCAGGAGAAGAAGCAGATCATTTAGTAACAGTTGCTGGTAAAAACTGTGAATCAGGAGATATTTTGATTAAAGATATTATGTTACAAGATCCTCAACCAGGTGATATTCTTGCAATGTTCTCTACAGGAGCTTATCATTATTCAATGTCTTCTAACTACAACCAATTACCAAAACCTGCTGTTGTCTTTACATACCAAGGTCATTCTAAAGAAGTTATTCGTAGACAAACTTTTGATGATTTAGTAGCTTATGATGTAGATTAAAAATATATAAATAGCCTCTAGGTTCATAACCAAGGGGTTTTTAATTTGGAATTGATTAATAAAATTTTTTTTATAGAATGAATATTAATAAATGTGAAAAAATATAATTATAAATTTTATATTAAAAAGCGATGAAATAAATACTATACAATGGTAAAATAGGGTATCTAATATATAAACTTTTTTGAGGAAAGGGGCTTTAGGAATGATAATAAAAAATATTACTAATCAATACCTTATTGAAAGTGAAGAAAATCAGTATTTTGATCGTAAAAGTGCAAGAATAAAACCTGTAGACATTCTTAGACATATAGTTGCTTTCGCAAATGCAAACGGTGGAGTTTTAGTTGTTGGGATAGAAGATAATGGAGAAATTACTGGTTTTGATTGCATGAATGCGCATAAAGTAAATGAATTTTTAGAAGCACCTTATTTAATTGATGGAAATGTAAAAATTAATTATGAAGAAAGGTTAATAGAAAATAAAAAAGTTCTTTTATTTGAAATAGAACCAAGCGAAAATTATGTAATAAAAACTAAAGATTCTAAAGTATATTTAAGAGTAGGCGATAAATCAAAACTATTAAATCATGAACAAATAATTCAATTAGAATATGATAAAGGTGAGAGAAGATTTGAAGATTTAGTAGTAGAAGAATCTACATTTGAAGATGTTGATACCGAATTACTTTCTAAATATAAAGAAATTTTAAATACTAATTTATCTTTAGAAGAAATTCTTGAAGCGAGAGCTCTCATGAAAAAAGGACATTTAACTTATGCTGGAATATTACTATTTGGAAAATTTCCTACAAAATATTTACCTAATGCGCGTGTTAGGTTATTAAAGTTTGAAGGAAATAAAATGGAAACAGGGAGAAGATTAAATATTATTAAAGAAATCAATTATGAAAGTGCAATTCCTAGAATTATAGAAGATATAAAGCGAGAAATGCATTCTCAATTAAGAGATTTTCAATATTTAGCAGAAGATGGTATGTTTAAAACAATTCCAGAATATCCTGAATTTCCTTGGTTTGAAGGAATTGTTAATGCGATAACACATAGAAATTATTCATTACAAGGTGATTGCATTAGAATTTCATTATATGATGATCATTTAGAAATTTTTAGTCCAGGGAAATTACCAAATATAGTAACACTTGAAAACATGAAATATACAAGATATTCTAGAAACCCTCGAATTGCAAGAGTATTAACAGAGTTTGGATATGTTAAAGAATTAAATGAAGGAGTAAAACGTATATATGATGAAATGCAAGAATCATTTTTAAAAGATCCAATATACACAGAACCTAATTCATCATCAGTTTTATTAACTTTAGAAAATAGTATTGTTTCTAGAAAAGCAAGAATAGAAGAGAATAGGAATATTACTTTTGATCCAACCACTCTACCAGAAAAACAACTATTGGTTTACGGTATTATATCTAGTCATCCAGGATTAAATGCAAAGCAAATTTCAGAAATATTAACATTAAAAAAGAGTAGTATAGAAACAGCTATTAAAGGATTAAAAAAGAAAGATATAATAGAACATACTGGAAGTAGAGCTTATGGAGGGTATGTGGTAAAAAAATAAATTAGTATTAGGACCGCCGAAAGACCGCCGAAAGACCGCCGAAAGACCGCCGAAAGACCGCCGAAAGACCGCCGAAAGACCGCCGAGATGAAAAATTTTGTTAAAGAGAATACGAATAAGTGTTCTCTTTTTTATATATTTATAACTTAATACATTGTAAAATATATGTAATAAATTGTTTAAGGAGATTCTTTTATGAATATTACAGGTTATAACTTAGAAACATTGAGGGAGAAAATAAGAAATTTACAAGAAGAAAATAATAAATTAAAAGAATTGCTAAAAAAGTCAAATATAGTATTTGGTGAAAATATGAATACTCTAACAAATGATATAACTGAATATAATGAAGATCAGGGTGCTTGTATAAAAGACCAATACATTACAAGTAAAATGGCTGCAATTTTTTTAACTATATTTCAAGGTAGAAGAGATGTTTATGCATTAAGAGGTTCACGAGGAGGTTATTTTCCACAATGTATTAATAGATGGAATAATGTTTGTCCTAAACAAAATAACATAAAAATATCATGTACAGATTGTCAACATAAGCAATGGAAAGAATTAAACAGAGATATTGGATTAAACCATTTACTTGGTTATAAAGATAATTGTACAGATGTAATAGGCATTTATCCTCTTTTAGAAAATGACACGTGTAAGTTTATTGTTTTTGACTTTGATAATCATGATGAAGAAAATATAGATAATAGTGATTGGAAAGATGAAGTGGATGCTTTAAGAAAAATTTGTGAAGAAAATAATATTGATATTTTAATAGAACGCTCTCGTTCTGGAAATGGGGCACATGCTTGGATAATATTTACAGAATTTATACCAGCATCTTTAGCAAGAGATTTTGGTTATCTATTAATAGAAAAAGGAGCTGCATCAATTAACTTAAAATCATTTAGATATTATGACCGAATGTTTCCTACACAAGATCATAGTCAAGGGCTAGGGAATGTTATAGCACTTCCGTTACAAGGTAAAGCGTTGAAAAATGGTAATAGTGCTTTTGTTGATGAAAATTGGAACGCTTATTATGATCAATGGTTGATTCTTAATAAATTTAATAGATTAACAAAAAATGATATCGAAAGATATATTAAAAAATGGAAGATTGAATTAGCAGAAGGTAAAGGATTGTTGATAAATCCTAATCGGGAAGCGAGGATTAAGCCATGGAAAAAAGAGGAGGGCTTTTATAAAGAAGACGTTGTAGAAAAAATGACAATTGTACTTGCAGATGGTATTTATATAGATGCTTTGAATTTAAAACCTAGGATTCAAAATCAAATAAGAAGTTTAGTTGCTTTTGATAATCCAATATTTTATAAGAATAATAGATTAGGTTATTCAAATTGGAATCAACCTATGGTTGTTTATATGGGAAGAGATGTTAATGATTATATTAAAATTCCTAGGGGATTAATGGAAAAAATCGTCGAAAAATGTTCACAGGCAAATATTTTATATGAGATTGTTGATAAAAGAGAACGAGGAAAACCAATTGATGTAGAATTTAAAGGACAATTAAAAAACAATCAAGTTATAGCAGAAAAAGAATTATTAAAATATGATAATGGTATTTTAAATGCAACAACAGCTTTTGGAAAAACGGTTGTTGCGAGCCATATTATTTCAAAAAGAAAAGTAAGTACATTGATTATTATGCAAAGTGTCAATTTAATTAACCAATGGGTAGAAGAATTACACAAATTTTTAGACATAAACGAAGAATTGCCAACTTATCAAACCAAAACAGGAAAAATAAAAACAAGAGCTGATGTGATAGGAGTTCTTTATGGAAATAAAAATACATTAACAGGGATAATAGATGTTGTATCTGTTAATTCAATTTATGATAAAAATGGGAAAAGTAAGTTAAAAGATTCCTATGGTATGGTGATTGTTGATGAATGTCATCATGGGGCATCTACTGTATTTGAAAGTGTACTAAATAAGATAAATTCAAAATATGTTTATGGTGTTTCAGCAAATGATAAGAGAATTGATCGATTAGAAAAGAAAGTATATATGTTGATAGGACCTATAAGGCACCAATTTACAAGTAAACAAAGAATAGAACAACAAAATATAGATCATTATGTTTATCCACGTTTTACCCGTGTTATTAATTTAGGGGATAGTAAACAAGATATAAATAGTGCTTATTTATTAATAGCAAAAAGTACAATAAGAAATGAAATGATTATTTCAGATGTAAAAGAATGTATTAAAAATAAAAGAACACCCATTGTTTTAACTCGTTATAAAGAACATGCAAAATATTTATATGATGTTTTGAAGAAAGATGTGCTAGATAATACTTTTTTGATATATGGTGATAATACACAAAAGAAAAATGAAGAAGTAAGAAAACAATTGTTGGAAATAAATCAAAATGAATCATTTATTTTAGTTGCTACTTCACAATCTGTAGGTGAAGGGTTTAATGTTCCAAGATTAGATACACTCTTTATTACAACACCGGTTTCAGGAGAACCATTGGTAGAACAATTTTTAGGAAGAATAAATAGGGATTATAAATTTAAAGAAAGTGCTATAGTATATGATTATGTAGATTTACATATTAACTTTTTTAATAATATGTATAAAAAGCGGTTAAGAGCTTATAGGAAAATTGGTTTTGATGTTATTACAAATGTAGTAAACAATAAACAAGAGGTTCACCATATTTATAATTATAATGATTATTTTGAGATATTTGCGCAAGATATTCATGAAGCAAATAAAGAAATAATTGTATGTAGTCCACAATTAGATGAAAAGAAAATATTTGAATTTATTGATTTAGTAAAAAACAAACAAGAAAAAGGAATTACAGTAATAGTCATTACAAAAAATCCGAATGATTTACAATTTGATAACCCAGATTATGCAAATTATCTTATATGTCATTTAAAGCAAGCAGGGATAATTGTTGAATTATATGAAAATCTAGATAATCATTATGCTCTTATTGATCAAGAGATTGTATGGCATGGAGGAATTAATTTATTAGGAAGACCAGATATATATGATAATTTGATTAGATTAAAATCAGTTGAAATTGCAACGGAGTTATTAACGTTAGATAAAAATGAATAAGAGGGAATGTTTGGCTTATTTTCCCTCTTTACTTTATCTCGTCATCATTTTAATCCAAGCAGTACTGCCAAATTCAATTTCGTCTTCATAATCATCAAAGTCATTATAATAAAATAAATCATATTCTTTATTAGATGATGTATGTAGATAACCGTAAGTATAATTTTCCATATCTAATTGAAGAAATACAGTATAGTTAGAAAGATTCATTTGTTTAAGAAGTAATTGGATTTCTTCTTCATCTTTATTAGTAGATAAACAATGTATTTGATCATCTTTTAAATTAAATGGATTATTTTGATAATAGGGTTTGATTTGTATTTTTAATGTATTCATATGACACCTCAAAAATATTATAAGATATTTTTCATTTATTGAAAGTCATTTGAAAATAAAACAAAACAAAGTATAGTGTAATTGAGGTGAGTGAAATGAGACGATTTGAAAGAGAAGTAGTCGATTATAAATTAATAGAAGCTATGCTTCAAGAAATGAATATTATTAATGTGGGAATGAATGATGAAGATGGTTTTCCTTATGTTGTGCCAATGAGTTTTGGGTTTGAGATGACAGATGCGCATTTGAATGTATATACACATTTTATGAAAGTAGGAAAAAAAGTAGAATTACTTAAGAAAGATCCAAGAGTATGTATTGAATTTAGTATCTTTAATGATTTTCCTGATAAGAAATATAAAGGACATTATCATGATTATCGTAGTGTGATTGCGAAAGGGAAAATGAAGATGTTAGATTATAAAGATGATCCAGAAACATGGGAAAAAGGTTATAATTTGCTTTATACATGTAATGATCGTGCTATTAAACCATTGAGTGAAAGAAAAGTTATTCCAGGTATATATATTGGTGTTATTGAATGTGATTTAAAAGATGTGACTGCAAAATCAGAGTTTCCACTTAGAAGTGTAGAAGATGTTCCATTTTTAAATGTTTATGAACAAGAAGATGATGAAGTGCCATTTGATATTTCTGATATTATTGCTGATAGAAAAGCAAGAAGAGATAAATAGGAGCTTAAAAGTCTCCTTTTATTTTTAGGCAAAAGAAACAAAATGTTTGAATTTATGTGGAAAAATAATCGTTTTTTCAATAAATGTTTCTAAACAATATCTTAATATTTAGGATTCATGTATAATGAAATTGATATATTGTTTTTGATTTAAAACAATTTTATTGGAGAAAGGAATATAAAAAATGAGTATGAAAAAATATGAGGAGTGGAATGCAAACCATAAGCATGACAATCCTCCAAGAGAGAAAATTGTTAAATTAGGAAGAAAGATTACTGATGTTGCCGGACACATTTTCGGTGGTGTCAAAGTTGAAGATCCTGAATATTGGGGATTGGCTGAAATTGTCAGTGATGAAATGGCAGATATTGCTTTAGCAATGAAAAAGCGTACCCCTTATACATTTAAAGAAATGTGTGATTTATGTAAGGTTTCAAAAGATCAAGAAGAGCATTTCCAAAAAACTTTAGATGAAATGAGTTATTTAGGATTGTTAGAATATGATTATGGTTATCATTATGATCATCATGGACGCACAGCGCCACAAAGTGAAAGAAGATATATTCTACCAATGTTTGTACCTGGAAGTGCTGAATTATTTAATATGGAAGAATTACCAGATCGTTCAAATCCTCGTCTAGAAGATCATCCTGATGTCGCAGCATTTTTTGAACGTATGACTTATATTCCTCTTGCTGGTATTACACAAATGGTTCCACCTGGAGGGGCAGGAGTAGGAATGCATGTTATTCCTGTAGAAAAAGCTATTTCAATGGAAAATGAAGCTATTGATATTGAAAAGCTTTCTTACTGGTTAGAAAAATATGAAGGTAAAATTGGTGTAGGAAGATGCTCTTGTCGAGCTTCAAGAAAAGCCATTGATGATGGTTGTGCTGATGATGATTTTGGTTGGTGTATTGGTGTTGGTGACTTTGCTGATTATTGTAGAGAAACAGGTAAAGGACATGATATTACTAAAGAAGAAGCCTTAGCTATTTTAAAGCGTGCGGAAGATAATGGTTTTGTTCATCAAATTACGAATATTGATGGAGAAAATAAAATATTTGGTATTTGTAACTGTAATGTTGAAATTTGTAATGCTTTAAGAACATCACAATTATTTAATACCCCAAATATGTCACGTTCTGCTTACGTTGCTCATGTAGAAAAAGATAAATGTGTAGCTTGTGGTAGATGTGTGGAATATTGTCCAGCAGGGGCTGTACGATTAGGACAAAAATTATGTAAAAAAGATGGTACAGAAGTACAATATCCAAAACAAGAATTACCTGATGCTGTTAAATGGGGACCAGAAAAATACGATTTTAACTATCGTGATAATAATAGAATTAATACCCATGAAACAGGAACTGCTCCTTGTAAAAGTGCTTGTCCTGCACACATTGCTGTTCAAGGATATATTAAAATGGCCTCTCAAGGAAGATACAAAGATGCTTTGGCTTTAATTAAAAAACAAAATCCATTCCCAGCAGTATGTGGAGCGGTATGTAATAGAAGATGTGAAGATGCGTGTACACGTGGTAAAATTGATGAAGCTTTATCAATTGATGCCATTAAAAGATTTATTGCCAAACAAGATTTAAATGCTGATACAAGATATATTCCACCTGTAGTTATTCCAGCAAGTATTCATATGGATCATTTTGATGAAAAGATTGCGATTATTGGTGGGGGACCTGCTGGTTTAACAGCAGCTTTCTATCTTGCACAAACAGGATATCGTCCTACTGTTTTTGAAAAGAACGAACATCCAGGAGGAATGTTACGTTATGGTATTCCATCTTATAAATTAGAAAAAGATGTTCTAGATGCTGAAATAGATGTCGCAAAAGAAATGGGTGTAGAAATCAAAACAGGAATTGAAGTAGGAAAAGATGTAACAATTCAACAATTAAGAGAACAAGGGTATCAAGCGTTCTATATTGCCATTGGTTGCAGTGCGGGTAGCTTACCTGATATTAAAAATATAAATTCACAAGGTGTAATGACAGCGATTGATTATTTACATGAATCTAACTGTGGAAATATACCGTTTGATGGTAAAGTCGTTGTTGTTGGTGGCGGAAATGTGGCCATCGATGCTTCTCGTGTATCATCAAGAAATAAAGCAAGTCAAGTACAACAATTCTGTTTAGAACAAGAAGTAGATATGCCAGCTTCTAATGAAGAAATTGCAGAAGCAAGAGAAGATGGTGTAACGATTCATTGTGGATGGGGACCTCAAGAAATAATTGAAACAAATGGTAAAGTAAGTGCTATTGTTTTCAAAAAATGTGTTTCCGTATTTAATGATGAAGGTAAATTTGCGCCAGTTTATGATGAAAATACAACAGTTACAGTTGATTGTGAACGTGTTATCTTTGCCATCGGTCAACGTAGCGTTTGGGGAGATTTATTAAAAGGTGAAGATGTGAAGTTTAATGGACCAGCCATTGAATTAAATAAAGTCACTTTCCAATCAAGTGTTGAAGATATCTTTGCAGGTGGAGATGTTTATACAGGACCTAAATTCGCTATTGACGCAATTGCACAAGGAAAGATTGCTGCTGAATCATTACATCGTTATGTTCATAATGGACATATGGAAACAGGACGTAATCGTTGGGAATTTAAACCACTTGATACAGATGATATTTTAGTGGAAAGTTATGATCGAGGACCTAAACAAGTAGAAGGTATTAATTCAAAAGTAACTGATAAGTTTAAAGATAATGTTTTAGCACTTACAGAAGAACAAATCAAAAAAGAAACATCAAGATGTTTAGGCTGTGGTGCAACGATTGTTGATGCTAATAAATGTATTGGTTGTGGTATTTGTACAACAAAATGTGATTTTGATGCTATTAAATTACATCGTGATCATCCTGAATGTTCAACAATGACAGTAGCTGAAGATAAATTTAAAGCAATTATTCCTTATCAATTAAAACGTGTAAAAAATATTATTTTAAAGAAAAAGGTAGAACATTAAGATGCATGAATTAGGAGTAACCTTTTATGTTGTAAGAGATGTAAAAAAAGTAGCTGAAGAAAACAATGTAAAAAAAATAGATTATGTGACACTAGAAATTGGAGAAGTTTCTGGTGTCATTCATGATCAATTAGTAGATTGTTGGAACTGGGCAAGAAAAAAAGAAGCTGTGACAGAACATGCAAAAATCTATATTGAAACATTAGAAGCGATTACTTATTGTGAAGATTGTAAAGGACAATATAGAACCATTGATTATGGGAAAAAATGTCCTTATTGCCATAGTGAACATACTTATTTACTCAAAGGAAATGAGTTTAATATTAAGGAGATTGGTATTTATGAAGATAGTGGAACTTAAACAAAATATCTTTAAAGAAAATGAAGTCACTGCAGATAAAATTCGTGATGAATTTAAAAAACAAGGAAAATTAATGATTAATGTGATGTCTTCACCGGGATCAGGGAAAACCACAACACTTCTTCGTACCATTGAAAGATTAAAAGATATTTGTCGTGTCGGTGTTATGGAATGTGACATTGATGCCAGTGTTGATGCTCAAACCATTGAAGAAGGGGGCGCTAAGGCCATTCAACTTCATACAGGTGGAATGTGTCATATGGATGCAGCAATGACACAACAAGGTTTAAATGAAATGGGGATTGATGATGTTGATCTTATTTTCATTGAAAATGTTGGAAATCTTGTATGTCCGGCAGAATTTGATACCGGTGCAGGAATCAATATAACGATCTTATCAGTTCCTGAAGGGGATGATAAACCTGCAAAATATCCTCTTGTTTATACTGTATCTGATGTTGTTTTAATTAATAAAGTAGATGCTTTAGCAGTCTTTGATTTTGATAAAGAGTTGGTTGAAAAAAGAATTCATACTTTAAATCCAAAAGCACAAATCTTTTATATTTCTGCTAAAAAAGATGAAGGATTTGAATCTTGGATCAATTATTTAAAAGAAAAAATGAAAGAATGGGAGGAAAAATAGGTGTCAAAAGTAAGAGTCATAGAAGTTCATGAAAATGTCTTTAACGCTAATAATCTAGCAGCTGATGAACTTCGTGAAAGATTATCTGAAAAAAAGGTAACCATGCTTAATGTGATGTCTTCACCAGGTTCTGGAAAAACAACCCTTCTTTCAGATGTCATCAATAGAATTAAAGACCAATATAAAATAGGTGTTATGGATGTTGATATTGAAACATCTTTAGATGCTCAAAAGGTTGCGGATAAAACAGGTGTTCCTTCTATTCAAATTCATAATGGAGGTTTATGTCATATTGATGCAGAAATGACAACAAGAGCTATTGATGAATTTGGGGTCGATGATTTTGATCTTCTTTTTCTAGAAAATATAGGAAATCTTGTCTGTCCTGCAGAATTTGATACGGGGGCCCATAAAAACCTTATGATTTTATCAGTTCCTGAAGGAGACGACAAACCATTAAAATATCCTTTAATGTTTAGTGTTTGTGATCTTGTATTGATTTCTAAAATAGATACATTAGATTATTTTGATTTTGATATTGAAAAAGCAAAAGAAAATATCAAAAACTTAAATCCTAATGCAACAATTCTTTGTGTCAGCGCTAAAAGTGGTGAAGGCATGGATGAGTTTGTAGATTGGCTTAAAGAAACAATAACTAACTAAAAAGCAGTGATGAAATGAAGTCGTTTCATCAACTGCTTTTTTTAATTTCTTCATTAAGTATTTCTAAAAAGATTTCAATAGCTTTAGGAAAAACTTTATATTTTTTCCAAACAAGATGACTCCTTAAAGTAAGAGGAGGATTTAAAGGTTTAAAACAAATAGGACTATCATTTGATTCATTATAAAGATGCTTTAATGTTAAAACATAACCAACATTTTCTTCACACATCAGTTTAGCGTTATAAAATAAATTATAAGTTGCTACGACATTTAAAGCTCTTTGATTACCACCAAGCCAACCACTAATACCATTTTTTACCATTTCTTGATTAGAAATAATCATTGGTTTATCTAATAAGTCTTTTGGAGAAATAGTTTCAAAATGTGCAAGTTCACTGTCTTTTTTCATGAGAACACCCCACGTATCAAGAGTCGGTAATGTAAGATAATCATACTTTGATAAATCGGCAGGATCAGTTACAATTCCTAAATCAAAAATACCTTGATCAAGCTTTTCTTCAACATATTGAGCATTTCCACTATAAATATGAAACCTAATATCAGGATGGTGTTGTTGGGTTTTACTGATTGCTTTCATGACAATACGATTTGCTTCACTTTCACTACAACCAAGATAAATATCACCACTAATATATTTATTAATATTCTTTAAATAAGAATCTGTACGATTTACTAAACTAATAATTTGTTTTGCTTGTTCCTTAAATAATCTGCCTTCTTCTGTTAAAGATAAAGAACGCGTTGTACGATTAAATAATGTTATCTGATATTCTTCTTCTAAATCTTTAATTTGTTTAGAAAGTGCAGGTTGTGAGACATTGAGTACTTTAGCG
>RRZT011096050.1_pt1 | contig 17274 bp, 15 predicted proteins | sample 2165551 | NCBI WGS metagenome assembly RRZT01 (sample SAMN10456910, study PRJNA506462) | wastewater metagenome | biome: wastewater; feature: sludge; material: wastewater sludge; isolation source: wastewater sludge with Escherichia coli K12::gfp cells carrying plasmid... | place: USA: Moscow, Idaho...
AAATATTATAGGTATAATCAATAGCCAGTCATAAAAAATATTAATTATCCGAAGTAATATTGTATGTCCTGATGCGATCAAAACGGGAATGACAAGTAATCCAGAACTTGAGAATTCATTTGGAAGAGAACGGATCAGCAGCAGCGGTTCTTGCGGCAAAAATTTTATAGTAGAGTCGGTGGAATTGGATTAATCTTAAATGAAGTGTATCTGCTAGATTGTTGCAATACCTATAAAGAATTATCCTCCAAACTAAATGAAATTATTGTAAAAGCAACGAATCATATTTTAAAACTTGCAGGAACCAAAGTGAAAGATCATTGGGAGATTGCCTTTGATCGGACGAAACCGAAAGTGATCACAAGTCCTGCTGGATATTTTACAGGAGCTGCTGGTATAGTTGTGGCTTTGTTGCAGATATATTGTCTGGAGAAAAATAAAAATGAAATTGTTGGATTGATTGACGATCCTTATTATAAATGAAAATTTTTGCAGACTTTTATTCTTTGTGCTAGAATAAATTTATATGGATTTTATATTTTAGGAGGTAGCATATGAAAGTCAAAGGTGTAAGATTATATGCAAAAGATGATATTCGCCTGGAGGAATTTGAACTTCCAGAGATCAAGGATGATGAGATCCTTGTCAAAGTAATGAGTGATTCCATCTGTATGTCAACCTGGAAGATGGTAAAACAAGGAGCAAACCATAAGCGAGTTCCAGCAGATGTCGCAGAACATCCAGTTATCATTGGCCATGAATTTGCCGGAGATATCGTAAAAGTCGGTAAGAAATGGCAGGATAAATTCAAACCAGGTCAGAAGTTTGCACAGCAGCCAGCAATTCCGGGACAGGCTGAATCTCCGGGATATTCTTATACACAGTGTGGTGGTGCTGCAACTTATTGTATTTTCCCAAATGATATTATTGAAGTCGGATGTTTATGGACACATGATGGCGATTCTTATTTTGAATCTTCTGTTGCAGAACCAATGTGCTGCGTTATTTGTGGATATAAGACAAATTATCATGTGAAAGACCGTTATGAACATGTAATGGGAACTAAAAAAGGAGGAAGCATCGCAATTCTTGGTGGATGTGGTCCAATGGGATTAGGTGCCGTAAGTTATGCATTAGCTATTGAGAATAAACCAGCGAAAGTGATCGTTACAGATATCGATGATGCCAAATTAGAAAGAGCAAATCAGGTTATTTCCGTAGAAGAAGCTAAAGAAAAAGGCGTGGAATTAATCTATGTTAATACAGCTAAGATGAATAATCAGGTAGAAGAATTAAAAGCTTTATCTGTTGATGGTAAAGGTTTTGATGATGTCTTTGTTTATGTACCAGTCAGAGGAGTTGCTGAACTTGGAAATAAAATCTTAGCTTATGATGGATGTATGAATTTATTTGCAGGTCCTACAGATTCCAAATTCTCAGCTGATGTGAATTTATATGACTGTCATTATAACGCAACAAAGATTCTTGGAAGTACTGGTGGAAATATTGATGATATGAAGGAAGCTATTGATCGTGCAGCAAGAAAAGAAATCAAACCTGCAGTAATGATCACTCATGTTGGAGGAATTGATTCTATCGTTGATACAACAAAAAATCTTCCAGACATTCCAGGTGGAAAGAAATTGACATACCTTCATATCAATATGCCAATGACAGCAATTTCTGATTTAAGAAGTCTTGCAAAAGATGATCCATTCTTTAACGATCTTGCTGATATTTGTGACAAGCATAACGGATTATGGAGTGCAGAAGCTGAAAAGGCTTTATTAACACACTATGGTGTAGAATAAACATATGAACAAATCCAGAACATATATTGCCATTGATCTAAAATCATTTTACGCTTCGGTTGAATGTGTAGAACGAGGACTGAATCCATTGACAACAAATCTGGTTGTAGCAGATGAGTCAAGAACGAGTAAGACTATCTGCCTGGCAGTCTCACCTTCTTTGAAGTCTTATGGAATTTCAGGGCGGGCGAGGCTGTTTGAAGTTATACAAAAGGTAAAGATGGCAAATGCTGATCGAAAAAGCCGGATTTACGGAGATTTTGATGGAGAATCTTATAATAAACCTGAATTAGATACAGATCCCAAAAAGGAAATAACTTATATTGTTGCACCGCCAAGAATGGCTCATTATATTTCTATGAGTAGAAAGATTTTCAGGTGTTATTTAAAATATATAGCACCAGATGATATTCACCCATATTCTATCGATGAAGTTTTCATTGATGCAACAGATTACCTCAAATTATATCAATTGAGTGCAAAAGAACTTGCTATGAAAATGATCAAGGCTATTCTTAAAGAAACAGGAATCACTGCAACTGCAGGAATCGGGACAAATCTTTATCTTTGTAAGATCGCAATGGATATTGTTGCCAAGCATACAATGCCAGATCAGAATGGTGTGCGTATTGCAAGCCTTGATGAACACTCTTATCGTGAACAGTTATGGGATCATCAACCGCTTACGGATTTTTGGAGAGTTGGGAAAGGTTATCAAAAGAAGTTAAATCAGATAGGAATTTTTACAATGGGGGATATTGCCAGATGTTCTATTGGAGAAGATACTTCATTTTATAATGAAGATCTTTTATATCGAACATTTGGAATCAATGCAGAACTATTAATCGACCATGCCTGGGGATATGAACCATGTACGATGAAGGATATCAAATCTTATGAACCAGAAACTAAAAGTATTGGAAGCGGTCAGGTTCTTTCTTGTGCGTATTCCTGTGAGAAAGCCAAACTGGTTTTAAAAGAGATGATCAACGAACTAGTCCTTGATCTTTTTGAAAAAATGGTTATGACCGATCAGATTGTGTTAACAGTTGAATATGATACAGAAAATCTTAAGAGCAATTATAAAGGTGAAATTTCTACAGATATGTATGGAAGAAAAATTCCAAAGCATGCACATGGAACGAGAAATCTTGAAGAATGGAGTGCATCTGGCAAAAAAATCATGAAAGCTGGACTAAGTTTATATGATGAGATCGTTGATCCGGTTTTAAGTATCCGTAAACTTTATGTGACAGCAAATCATATCATTTCAAATACAAAAGCAGAAGAAAAAAAGCAGTATCAACAGATATCCATGTTTGATCTTATTCAAGCAGAAAATGAAGGTCAAGAGAAAGTTGATATAAAAAGAGATGATATCCGAGAAAAAAATCTTCAAAAAGCTGAACTTGAGATCAAGAAGCGATTTGGTAAAAATGCGATCATGAGAGGAATCAGCTTAGAAAAAGGTGCAACAGCGAAAGAACGCAACGATCAAATTGGAGGACATAAAGCATGAATAAATATGAAGATATGCTTGATGTGAAACGCCCAGTTTCCAAAAAACATCCACCTATGCCAATCAAAGATCGTGCAGCACAATTTGCTCCATTTGCAGCCTTATCCGGGCATAGAGAAGCTTTGGCTGAAGAAATAAAAAAATACGATGAAGACCTCGGCTATCAATAAAGAATCATAAAAAAGATGCATTCCTAAAAATGTTTACGGAATGCATCTTTTTTAATTATATAGAAATTTATTTTGTTACATATTTTTCTTTTAATTCGGCAACTTTATTTCCATATACGTCGTTGCGTTTTTGCTGAAGAATAATATTCTTGATTGTATCTGCAACATCTTCGTAAACAGAAGCCTGTGCATCTTTTTTATCTTCAACCTTAATGAGGTGGTATCCAAACTGAGTCTTGACAGGTCCTACAATATGTCCAATCTCTGCAGCGAAAGCGGCATCTTCAAATTCTTTGACCATCTGTCCTCTTGTGAAAGCACCAAGATCTCCTCCCTGCTGTTTGGATGGACATGTTGAGAATTCTTTTGCAGCATCTTCAAATGTAATTTCCTCAGCAACGATCTTCTCAAGAATTTCCTGACATTTGTCTTCTTCATCTACAAGAATATGTTTTGCATGAACTGTTTCTCCAGCCATAAACTGATTTTCATTTGCTTTATAATATTCTTTTGTCTCTTCCTCAGTAACAGCAATATCCTTCATTGCTTCTCCAACAGCCATCTGTGCAAGAATCTCTCTCTTTGCATGTGCCAGATTATCTTGGAAAGCATCTGTTTCTTCCAGTTGCATTTCTTCACCTAATTTAGCGAATAAATGAACCGTGATGATCTGTTCTAAACACTGATTTCTGAAATGTTCATTTGAAGCATAAGCTTGCTGTTCTTTTGGCAGAGCAGCGATTAATGCATCAACGTCTTTCTGTGTGATTTCTTCTCCGGCAACAACAGCCAGTACATTCTGGTTATTCATAATGATTTCTCCTTTAATCTTACTTGTGATTGAGGGGTTATTATATCATAAATCGTAAGTATTTGGTAGATTTAAGTAAAAAAATAAGATATAATAAAAAAATGAATTATAAAAAGGAACTGGTACGCAGCCTATGGAACAAATTATTAAATATGAATTAATTATTAACAAAGCACTGCGATCTGCATTAGAATATGATAAACTAGATGAACAGATTAATGAATTACAGCAGGTTGATATGGATATTATTGTTTTAAGACTTGGTGGTGCTTTTTCAAGAGAAGACGAAGCATTAACTTTTGATCAGTTGTATCGCAATGCTGATTCTGCCATGTATCATAGTAAAAAGATTCCTGGCTGTCATGCGACTATCTATAATGAAAAACTGGAGGTAAAATAAGATGTCGATCATACCGATTACCGATTTTGATGACCCACAATTAGATATTTATGCTCGTCGGTCTGAAGGACAACTGTTGCATTTTTATGAACCCAAAGAAGGTATTTTTATTGCTGAAAGTCCACGAGTAATACAGACAGCCTTTGATGAAGGATATGAACCAATCTCATTTCTTGTAGAAGAACGTCATGTTAAGACTCAGGCGAAACATATTTTAGAGCAGTACCCAGATATTCCTGCTTATACCGCCAGCTATGATGTATTGAAAAAACTGACAGGATTTGTCATGGCAAGAGGAATGCTTTGTGCTATGCATCGAAAGAAACTGCCTTCTCTTACTGATGTATGTAAAAATACAAATCGTATCGTTATTTTGGAGAATGTTATGAATCCAACGAATGTCGGGGCAATTTTTCGCAGTGCAGCAGCATTAAATATGGATGCCATACTGCTTACGAAAGGATGTTCTGATCCGTTGTACCGCAGATCTGTCCGGGTAAGTATGGGTACTGTATTTCAAATTCCATGGACTTTTGTTGATCACACAGTTTCATGGCCGGAAAATGGTATCAGACAATTAAAGGAACTTGGATATAAAACAGTTGCGATGGCTTTAACAGATCGTTCTGTAAGTATTGACAATCAAAAATTGATATCCGAAGATAAATTGGCTGTTGTACTTGGAACAGAAGGTGATGGTTTAAATGATGCCACGATATCATTATGTGATTATACAGCCAAAATCCCGATGGCACATGGTGTAGACTCTCTGAATGTTGCAGCTGCCAGTGCAGTAGCTTTTTGGCAGCTTTCTAAAAGATAAAATATTTTATATACGATATATAGAAGGAATTAAACAAAAATATGAACTCAAATTTTGAACATTATCGAATCTTTTATTATGTAGCGAAATACGAAAATCTTACAAAAGCAGCTTCTGCAATGCACACAAGCCAACCATCGGTAACAAGAACGATTCACAATCTTGAGAAGAATCTTGGCTGCCGTCTATTTGAGAGAAGTAAAACAGGAATGAAACTTACTCCAGAAGGTGAAGTATTTTATGAATATATTGCTGCAGGTTGTTCTCAGTTTTTTAAGGCAGAAAGTAATTTAAGCGATATGTTAAGCCTTGATAATGGAACAATTTATATCAGTGCTACAGAAACAGCCTTACATTGCTATTTATTTCAGGCAATGGAATCTTTTAATGCAAGATATCCTAATGTCCATTTTAAGATTTTAAATAATAGCACAAAGAAATCTATTCACATTGTCAAAGAGGGAAATGTTGATTTTGCAGTTGTATCTGCACCATTTCATATAGAAAAACCTCTAAAAAAGCAAATATTAAGAGAATATCATGATATTTTAATTAGTGGAAAACGTTACAGCGAATTAAAAGGAAAACAATTATCTATTAATCAACTCTCAAAATATCCATGGATCAGCCTTACATCCGAAGCAATCACAAGGAAATTCCTAAATCAGTATTTCGAGAAAAATGGCTTAAAATTTGAACCAGATATTGAACTTGCAACAACAGATATGATCTTGCCAGCAGTTCGGCATAATCTTGGAATCGGATTTATCCCACCGGAATTTGCTATTGATGATCTTGATTCGGAAGAAATCTTTGAGATTCATGTGCAAGAAACATTTCCAGAACGAAATATTACTTTGATTTATGATACAGAATATCCTCAAAGCATTGCCGCTAAAGAATTTTTGAAATTTTTAAGTGAAACAACCATCCTATAAAATAAAAAATCTCCAAAGATAGAATAAATTTCATCTTTGGAGATTTTTTAGAACAATATAAAAGTGTAAACTAGTTACCTTTATTTAGGATATTTTTATCATAACATGAACATAATTGTGCGTAAAATACATTTTTTACATCATATTCATAACAAATTGATATGGATAATCAAAAGATTTTCTTAAGGAGTAAAAAAATAAATTTTAATTATTTGATATTGTAAAAATATATGATAAAATACGGAGAGAGAAAATAAGGAGGGTATTTTATAATGTTTTCTAAAAAATTTACAGCGCTTACAAGCGTTTTTTTGATTTTTGCGATTGTAGTAGGCGGTATGCTTGGATTTTACGATGCCAGATTAGAAGCTGCAGTTACTCCAAAAAAGCAATCCATGGATAAGGTTAAGATTAAAAATAAAGAAGATCTGACATTTGATAAAGACGTTGTTAATATTTTGTTGGTCGGCTCTGATAATGGAGCTCAGGGATCTGAAGATGGTGATCATGGAAGATCTGACAGCATGATGGTTGCAACGATCAATTTTAAGACAAAAGAATTAAAATTAACATCATTTCTCCGTGATATGTATGTTGAGATTCCGGGACACGGAAGAAACAAATTAAACGCAGCTTATGCATTTGGTGGAGAAGAACTTCTATATCAGACACTTGCCCAAAACTTTAATATTAAAATTGATAAATTCTGTGTTGTGGATCTTTCTGCTTTTGAGAAAGTTATCAATCGCATTGGCGGTATTGAAATGACTCTTGAAAAAAGAGAAGCAGAATATCTTAATACAACCAACTATATTTCCAAGAAGAAATATCGTAATGTAAAACCTGGTAAGCAGACATTAAATGGATGTCAGGCATTGGGCTATGCAAGAGTCCGTCATGTATATTCTAAAAAATATGGAGATGAAGAATTCGGGAGAACTGGAAGACAACGTGCTGTTATGCAGGCAACTTTCCAGAAAATGTTAAAGCATAATCCTGCGGATCTTGTAACTATTGCTATTGATGCATTAGGCGATGTATCTACAGATATGGATTCTACTTATATTAAGAAACTTATTTTTTCCGTAGCCACTATGGGAACTACAGAGATTGATCAGCTTCGTGTACCAATTGAGAATACTTATAAGACAGCCGTTATTGGACATTACCCTCCTTGTGGTTTTGTATTTTTTGTAAACTTTAAAGCTAATCAGGAAGCATTAAAATACTTTATGTTTAATAAAGGAAAACGCCAAGATTTCGCGCAGAATTATGGTGGTGCAGATGCTGCAGAAACTTGCGGATATCCATCAAAATACGATTATAATCGTTCCAAAGGAGATTCTGGAAATATCTTTAATAGTTCCAATACAACAGAAGGTGAATAAAACAAACAAATTACTTATTGATAATTTTTCTCATTCTTTTCACTGCAATTAGCCTTGAGTAATTGATATTTGATGGTTTATAATGTACAAAGTTACCAAAGGAATAACATTTAAAATTATTCCTTTCGGATACAAGAAGTTAATGATAAATCATATAAATATTACAGGAGGATACAGACATGGATTTAACAAAAGTTTTATCAGTAGTAAAGAGCAAAAAGACAGGATTTTTTGCAGCAGGAGTTTTATTTGGTACAGCAGGTATTAAAGCATTATCAAGTAAAGATGCTAAAAAATTATATACAAATGCAACAGCTGCCGTTCTTCGTGCAAAAGAATGTGTTATGGATACAGTAACAACAGTTCAGGAAAATGCAGAAGATATTTATGAAGAAGCAAAGCAGATTAATGAAGACAGAGCTGCTGCAGAAGAAGAAATGGAAGCTTACGCTGAAGCTGCTGATGATGAAGCTGCTGATGATGAAGAAGCAACAGAAGAAGTTTCCGAAGATGCTTTTAAAGAAGTAGAAGAATAAGAAAAAATATTTAATACAAACACCTGCAGTTTATTTTCTGCAGGTGTTTTCAAAGAAGAAGGAGTTTATATGAAATTTACGATCAAACATGAGATCCGTGGCAGAATTCGTATCCATAACTGTCAGCGAACGATGAGTACTGATCAGGCAGATGAACTTCAATATTATCTGACAACAAAAGATTTTGTCACATCTGTCAAAATCTATGACCGCACGAACGATATCGTGATCTGTTATAATACAGATCGTGAAAAGATTCTTAACACTTTAAAAAAATTTTACCATGGAATCATTACTGTTCCAGATAATTATCAAGAAAGTCAGAGCAGACAGCTAAACCAGTCTTATTGGGATAAGATTACAAGTAAGGTACTCTTCCATTATGGAAGTAAATTGTTTTTCCCATATCCATTAAGAGCCGGTATCACAGCTGTCAAATCTGTAAAATACATATATGAAGGAATACATACACTTGCACAAGGAAAAATTGAAGTTCCAGTGCTTGATGGTACTGCGATTGGTGTATCTATGCTAAGAAGGGATATCAATACCGCATCCTCTATCATGTTCTTACTTGGAATCGGTGAAATTCTTGAAGAGTGGACACATAAGAAATCTGTCGATGATCTTGCCAAGAGTATGTCATTAAATGTTGGGAAAGTATGGAAAGTCGATGGCGATCATGAAGTTTTAGTATCTTCTAATGAAATTCAGACAAATGATATTGTTCATGTTCAGATGGGAAATATGATTCCTTTTGATGGTGTTATCATTGAAGGAGAAGCTATGGTCAATCAGGCATCTTTAACTGGAGAATCTATTCCTGTCCGTAAAACAATAGATGGATATGTTTATGCAGGAACAGTTCTTGAAGAAGGAGACTTAAAAGTCTGTGTTAAAGAAGCTAACGGATCAGGTAAATTTGATAAGATCGTTACAATGATCGAAGAATCTGAGAAATTAAAATCATCTTTAGAAAGTAAGGCAGAACATCTTGCAGATCGTCTGGTTCCTTATACATTAGTTGGAACTGCCCTCACATATTTGCTTACAAGAAATGCAACAAAAGCATTATCTGTATTGATGGTTGACTTTTCATGTGCCTTAAAACTGGCAATGCCAATTTCCGTTTTATCAGCAATCAAAGAGGCAAATGATCATAATATTGTTGTCAAAGGTGGAAAATACTTAGAGGCAATGGCAGAAGCTCAGACAATCGTATTTGATAAAACAGGTACTTTAACAAAAGCAGAGCCAACAGTTTTAGATATTGTTTCATTTAATGGTATGAAATGTCAGGAATTATTAAGAATTGCTGCATGCTTAGAAGAACATTTTCCTCATTCTATGGCCAAAGCTGTTGTTCAGGCAGCCAAAGATCGTAATCTTGTGCATGAAGAGTTGCATTCAAAAGTTGAATATATTGTAGCTCATGGAATTTCTTCTATGATCGAAGATAAGATAGTCGTAATCGGAAGTTATCATTTTGTATTTGAGGATGAACAATGTACGATTCCAGAGGAAAAACAAGAATTATTTAACAGTCTTCCAGAAGAATGTTCTCATCTGTATATGGCGATTGAACATAAGCTTGCAGGTGTGATCTGCATTGAAGACCCACTGCGTGAAGAAGCAAAAGATGTCATTAAGGCTTTAAAAGAAGCTGGTATTTCCAAGGTTGTCATGATGACAGGAGATAGTGAACGAACAGCAAGAGTTATCGCAGAAAAAGTTGGTGTAGATGAATATCATGCCGAAGTACTTCCGGAAGAAAAAGCTGCATTTGTTGAAGCTGAAAAAGCTGCAGGAAGAAAAGTTATCATGATCGGTGATGGAATCAATGATTCTCCGGCACTATCTGCAGCAAATGTTGGAGTTGCGATCAGTGATGGAGCTGAAATTGCACGAGAGATTGCTGATGTAACGATTGAAGCTGATCATTTACATGGTTTAGTAGCATTAAAACATATCAGTAATAGTTTGATGCATCGTATTCACAATAATTACCGCTTTATTGTTGGATTTAACGCAGGACTTATTGGTGCTGGTGTTTTAGGAATCTTACAGCCAACAACATCTGCATTGTTACATAATACATCGACCCTTTGTATTGGGCTTAGAAGCATGAAAAATCTGCTTCCAGAAGAAGAAACTGAATAATATCTGGATTTTATCCAAAAAGCATTCACGCCCTGTATTATAAGCAGGAACTGAATGCTTTTTATTTTTGTTAGTTTATGATACTATAAAATGAGTAAATAAAAATAAACAGGAGATTTTTTATGGAACGAGACTTAACACATGGAAGTATTGGAAGAAATATTTTAAGATTTTCACTTCCATATTTTTTATCGTATTTTTTACAGACACTATATGGAATGGCAGATTTATTTATTATTGGACAGTTTGATTCTGTTTCTGGGACAACAGCTGTCTCTATTGGTAGTCAGGTAATGCATATGATCACCGTTATGATTGTTGGAATTGCAATGGGTACAACCGTTATGATTGGTAAATCAGTCGGAGCAAAGTTAAAAAAAGAAACATCAAAGATCATCGGAAATACGATTACTTTATTTTTAGGTATTTCCATCGTTTTAACATGTATTTTATTGTTTTTTGTAAATCCAATCGTAGATATTATGTCTACACCAACACAAGCTGTTGCAGGAACGAGAGCTTATCTTATGATCTGTTTTGCAGGAATCCCTTTAATTACAGCATATAATATCATAAGTTCTATTTTCAGAGGCCTTGGAGATTCCAAAAGTCCGATGTATTTTATTGCGGTTGCATGTTTTTTTAATATTATATTAGACTATATCTTTATTGGCATATTCCACCTTGGTGCTTCTGGAGCAGCACTTGGAACAACTCTTGCACAAACGATCAGCGTTGTTATCGCTTTATTAGCAATATTAAAAAAGAACACAGGTATTTCTGTTCACAAAGAGGATTTGAAACCACAGGCTCGAACTTTAAAGAATATTTTACAGATTGGAATTCCTATTTCACTTCAGGATGGATTTATCCAAATATCCTTTATTATCATAACGATCATTGCAAACCAAAGAGGTTTAAATGATGCTGCCGCTGTTGGAATTGTTGAGAAGATCATTAGTTTTGTATTTCTCGTTCCATCCTCTATGCTGTCTTGTGTATCTGCAATTTCTGCACAAAATATCGGAGCTGGAAAGGATGATCGTGCTTATAAAACATTACAGTATGCAACAATGATTGCTGTAAGTTTTGGACTAGTTGTCGCTGTTTGTATGCAGTTTATCTCTAATCCAGTTGTTGGAATTTTTACAAATGATGTGTTTGTTATCAAGATGGGAAGTCAATATATCAGAAGTTACATATGGGATTGTATGATTGCAGGAATTCATTTTAGTTTCAGTGGTTATTTCTGTGCTTACGGTAAATCAGGAATTTCATTTTTACATAATGTATTGTCCATTGTGCTGATCCGAATTCCAGGTGCATTTTTGGCTTCAAAATATTTTGCTAACACACTTTATCCAATGGGTTTTGCCGCACCATGTGGATCATTACTGTCCGTCATCATATGTATCTCTGCACTTTATTATTTTAAAAATATTAAAAAAGAAATAACCGTATAAATAAAGTACGAGATTGAAGTAAAACATATGAACAGCATACTTTAATATGCTTTAACCATAAAATTTCATATTTATTATGGTTAAAACAATCAATTTTTGGTAAAATTGCATTAAGATATATTTATATAATACCAAAGAGATAATAAAAAATAGGAGTAACTTATTATGCCAGTATTTGATTTTAGTAACGATACAACCGGGAAACAAGAAGAAGCCGTTTGTACTTATACAACTTTTTCTTCTAACGAAGATCATGCAACAATTAAATGTCCAATCTTAATTCTTTCAAACAAACGAAAAGACTGGGCGCATCATTCCTGTGGTTTTTTTTCAAATCAGGACAAACAAACTGCCTTTGAATTTGAAGAAGAAGATGGGACGATCATTTCTGATATCTTACGAATTGATGCACGATTCGTAAGTTTGATCAAATGGCTTGGAGAAAATCATATTCATGTTCGTCTATCAGGAGAAAACACATCCGAAGGCTATTGTGTATATAAGATTCGTGAAATAGCTTTTGGAGGTGGTACAAAGTTATCAGCGGAAGATGGGTTCCTTCAGTTTATGATCGAACGTTTATTCCAAAGTGATGCACCTGAGGATAAACCATCTGATGAAAATCAAGATGAAATGGGTGATGATATGAAACTTACAAGTATTCAAAGTATTACCGATTTTATGACATGTGCAGGCCGTACTTTGCCAGATAACATCCGATTATGGGCCAGAAGAAACCTTGCTGTTGCACGTTCCCATGAAGTATCACAAGAAGAAAGAAGACATGCTCAGCGTGCATTATCAATCATGATGAATATTCAGTGGAAGAGTGATTATTTTAAAGCAATTGATCCAGATGAAGCCAGAAAGATTCTGGATGAAGAACTTTATGGTATGGAGCGTGTGAAACAAAGAATCATTGAAACGATCATTCAGATCAATCGTACACATACATTACCAGCATATGGATTATTATTAGTTGGTCCTGCTGGAACAGGAAAATCACAGATTGCATACGCTGTAGCCAGAATTTTAAAGCTTCCATGGACAACCCTTGATATGAGTTCTATCAATGATCCAGAACAGCTCACTGGAAGCTCCCGGATATATGCAAATGCGAAACCTGGAATCATTATGGATGCATTTTCCATGGCGGGAGAATCAAATCTTGTATTCATTATCAATGAGCTTGATAAAGCAAATTCAGGAAAAGGAAATGGAAACCCAGCCGATGTATTATTAACTTTACTTGACAATCTTGGATTTACAGACAATTATATGGAATGTATGATCCCAACTGTTGGTGTTTATCCAATTGCTACCGCAAATGAAAAAGATCAGATCAGTGCACCTTTGATGTCACGTTTTGCAGTCATTGATATTCCTGATTATACACCAGAAGAGAAGAAGGCTATTTTCTCGAGATTTGCACTCCCAAAGATTTTAAAACGTATGGGACTTAAAGAAGATGAATGTATCATGACAGATGAAGCCTTGGATACTGTAATTGAACTGTATTCAGAAACAACAGGAATCAGAGATCTTGAGCAGGCGGCAGAACATATTGCAGCGAATGCATTATATCAGATTGAAGTTCATCACGTATCCAGCGTAACATTTGATGGTAAAATGGTAAGAGAATTATTATTATAAAATCATAACAAGTGTTGGTATTTAAGAAGCCAATATTTGACGAAATATCAAAAATAATGATATAGTAAAAAATATCAGATATTATAAATATTAACATAATGAAACAATAAATGAAACAATCAAACGGAGGTCAAATTGCCATGGATATGGAAAAAATCTATTTAACTATGAAACGTACTGGAGCTGGAAACATTGTTCTTGGAATCTTATCCATTTGTGTTGGTCTTACATCAGGAATCATGCTGATCGTAACTGGTGCAAATTTATTAAAGAAAAAGAAGCACATTAGTTTTTAATTTTACAATTTGAATTTAATTAAGGGAACATTTAAAAATCAATTTAGATGTTCCCTTAATTTTTTATAGAAATTAGTGATTAAAAGATAGAAAGAATAGGTATATTTCCAAAGATTAATCTATACGCAAAATACCAATTTAAATTATAGATTAGAATAAAGAATTAAGAAGCCGGCATTTTACCGGCTTCTCTCGATATTTTTTATCTATTTGGATTCTTTTAAATCAGTTTCAAAATATTACTTATTTTACATAAATCCAATTGCTACTCCAATTAATCTTATGATCAATGCTGCAATCCATGCGATGATACATTGCCACAATGCAAGACCAACCGCCCATCTTGTTCCTAATTCACGTTTAACAGATGCAATTGCTGCAACACATGGAGAATACAGTAAACTAAATACTAATAAAGAACTTGCTGCCAACGGCGTGATCGCTGCTGTGATATTTCCATTAAATAAAACCCCTAATGTTGAAACAACGCTCTCCTTTGCCATAAATCCACTGAGCAAGGACGTTACAATTCTCCAGTCTCCTAATCCTAATGGTGATAATAAAGGAGCTATGAATCCAGCTACTATTGCTAAAATACTATGAGCAGAATCTTCTACCATATTTAACTGTAGATCAAATCTTTGTAAAAACCATACCACAATTGTTGCAACTAAGATCACGGAAAACGCTTTCTGTAAGAAATCTTTTGCTTTTTCCCATAATAACTGTACTACGTTCTTCGCTCCTGGAAGTCTGTAATTTGGTAATTCCATAACAAAAGGTACTGGTTCTCCTTTAAATAAAGTCCCATTATATAAAAATGCAATCAAAATGCCGATTACGATTCCTAATAAATATAATCCAGCCATAATAAATCCCCCACGTTTTGGAAAAAATGCACTGACAAAGAAAGAATATATCGGAAGTTTTGCAGTACAACTCATAAATGGTGTCAAAAGAATCGTCATCTTACGATCTCGTTCGCTCGTTAAAGTTCTTGTTGCCATAACCGCTGGAACGGTACATCCAAAACCAATCAGCATTGGAACAATACTTCGTCCAGATAATCCAATCTTTCGAAGCATTTTATCCATAACAAATGCAACTCTTGCTATGTATCCGCTATCTTCCATCAATGATAAGAAGAAAAATAATGTTACAATGATTGGCAAAAAGCTTAGTACACTTCCTACTCCAGTGAAAATTCCATCAATGATCAGACTATGAATCGCATGGTTGACATGAGCTGCAGTCAATGCCTGATCCGTAAGTCCTGAAAGCTTATCAATTCCTAATTCCAGGATTCCTTGAAGCCAGGCACCGATCACATTAAATGTCAAATAAAATACCAAAACCATGATTCCTATAAAACAAGGAATCGCTGTATATTTTCCTGTTAAAATACGATCAATCTTTTCACTTCGGATTCGTTCTTTACTTTCTTTTGGTTTCACAACCGTCTGCTCACATAAACGTTCAATAAAATCAAATCGCATATCTGCAATTGCTGCACTTCGATCCAAGTCACGTTCTGTTTCCATTTGTTTGACGATATGATCCAACATTTCCATTTCATTTTGATCAAGTTTTAATTGTTCTAAGATCAGATGATCCCCTTCAATCGCTTTTGTCGCTGCAAAACGAACCGGTATCTGTGCTTTTTCTGCATGATCTTCAATCAAATGAATTACGGCATGAATACAGCGATGTACAGCACCATCATGATCTTCTTTATCACAAAAATCTTGTCTTAATGGTTTTTCCTGATATTTTGCAATATGAAGTGCATGTTTTACAACTTCATCGACTCCTTCGTTCTTTGCTGCTGAAATCGGAATAACTGGAACACCAAGCAAGGATTCCATTTCGTTTACATTAATTGATCCTTGGTTTCCAAGCACTTCATCCATCATATTTAAAGCCACAACCATTGGTATATCCATTTCCAGTAATTGCATAGTAAGATATAAATTACGCTCAATATTTGTTGCATCCAAAATATTAATGATTGCCTTTGGTTTATTTTCTAATACAAAATTTCTGGAAACAATCTCTTCATTGCTGTAAGGCGACATGGAATAAATTCCCGGAAGATCTGTTACATTCGTTTCTGGATGTCCTTTGATCGATCCATCTTTTCGATCGACTGTAACACCTGGAAAGTTCCCAACATGTTGATTAGCTCCAGTTAACTGATTAAATAACGTTGTTTTGCCACAGTTTTGATTTCCAACTAAAGCATAAGTTAATGGTGTTCCATCTGGAAGTGGATGTTCATCTTCTTTAGAATGATATTTTCCCTCTTCGCCCAGACCAGGGTGTTCAGAGGTTTTCATATATTCTGCACCTTTATGACTTCTGCTTCTTTTCACAATTGGATCAATTTCAATCTGGTCGGCTTCTTCTAAACGAAGTGTCAGTTCATATCCATGAATCTGCACTTCCATTGGATCCCCCATTGGTGCAAGTTTTATAACTGTGATTTCAACACCTGGGATCATTCCCATGTCAAGAAAATGCTGTCTTAGTGCACCATGGCTACCAACACTTTTGATCACTGCACTTTTACCGACTTTTAATTCTTTTAGTGTCATAGTTTCATATCCTTTATCTTTAATTGTTATAATTGATTAGATATTTCTAACCAGACATATTGTATCACACTTTTGATAATTTTTCTCAATTATTCTTTGATTTTAAATAAAAAATAGCGTAAAATCCACATGATCCATGCAAATACTACGCTATTTTTTATAACAATATTGATTTTTATGAGATATCTTATCAAATATCTTAGAAAATTTTATAACAATCTTTGCTTTTTATTCAATTCCTGTTACTTTGTAATCTTTGTCTTCAATGGTCTGTGTTAAAACTTCGTCTGAAATTTCAGTTGTCATAGAAACAACAGCTGTTCCACTTTCATGGCTTACCACTGCTTCTGTAACACCATCAATTGACTCTAAAGCTTTCTTTACAGTAGCTTCGCAGTGTCCACACATCATTCCTTCGATTTTCATTGTTTTCTTCATTGTTATTTCCTCCTGTTTTGTTGTATTTTGAACTTGAATATTTTCAAGTACTACACTATTTTTAATTTTCTTATCCTTGCTGGCATCATGCATTTTAAAGAAGTTTAATCTTAATGCATTGGTAACAACACAGAAACTTGATAAACTCATTGCCGCTGCACCAAACATCGGATTTAGTTTCCATCCAAGTAACATATACCATTCCCCTGCGGCTAATGGAATTCCGATAATGTTATAGATAAATGCCCAGAATAAGTTTTCGTGAATATTCTTA